>Ga0213880_10000014_pt1 | contig 109599 bp, 113 predicted proteins | sample BarmaccoBMER_R07_FD_165047 | JGI IMG/M metagenome (GOLD analysis project Ga0213880, IMG submission 165047) | Barbacenia macrantha exposed rock microbial communities from rupestrian grasslands, the National Park of Serra do Cipo, Brazil - ER_R07 ... | reverse complement strand
AGGTGCGAGCGCTAGCGAGCCTCGAAGCACGCGGGCGCGCACCTCAGGATGACGACTTACCCTACAACGCCCGCTGACGGGTGCGCTTGTAGAAGACGTGGTTGCCGATCTGCACCGTGCGCTCCATGCCGACGTCGCCGACCCAATCGGGTGCGATCGAGGCGGCGTGGAAGTGGGTCGCATCGCCGGTCATGTCCTTGAGCGCCACCTGGCCCGTCAGGATGCGCGCGGCTAGAACCTCGGCCTCGTGCCACGACGACGATGATTTGGTCTCCTCGAGATCGCCGTTGCAGGTGAAGGAGAACTGGCAGCCGCTGCTGCCCGCGCCCTCATAGACGACGGCGCAGATCGAATGTCCGTAATTGCCGTGGCGCAGGCGGTGGAAGACCACCTCCGCGACCGCGAGCTGGCCGTCGCGGCCCTCGCCGCGGGCTTCGTAATACATCACCTCCGAGAGGCAGCGATGCTCCGCCAGCAGTTGGGCGAGCGCCAGATCCGCGCCGCTCGCAACACGCGACGGCGCAGCGGCCGGCGCCGGCGGCACCTTCGCGGCAGGCGTTGCGACCGCGACCCTGACAGGCAGGGCGGCGGCGGCCGCGATCTTATCCGTAGACGGATGATTTGCGGCGGCGGCGCCGACCACGGCGCTTCCCGCAGCCAGGATGGCCGACAGCGCGACGACCAGCATGCGGTCGGAACGCAGATGTACGTCCTTGGTTTTCGGATTCATGGTGGCAATCGACTCTTTCGGATCTCGGTTTCGCTTTTACGCTTCGTCTTAATTCCGAATGGTCCCCGCCCCGCCTTGTAAGACCGGCCTTCTGCCAACGAATCCCGCAGGCGTCAAATAAAAAAATCCGCAATCCTGACGCGGCGTCATTTCACCACGGAAAATCCAGGCTTTTCCTGCATCATCCGTACACTGAATGAATGCGTTTAGGACGTTCTTCTTATCCTTTGAGAGCCGCCTGCGCCGCCGCGAGTCGGGCGATCGGCACGCGGAACGGCGAACACGAGACGTAATCGAGTCCCGTTTCGTGACAGAATCGGATCGATTCCGGGTCGCCGCCATGCTCGCCGCAGATGCCGAGCTTGAGATTTTTCTTGCGCGCGCGGCCGCGTTCGGCGGCGATGCGAACGAGTTCGCCGACACCGTCGCGATCGATGGTGACGAAGGGGTCGCGCGCCAGCAATCCTTTCGCCAGATATTCGGTGAGGAAGATGCCGGAATCGTCGCGGCTGACACCCAGCGTGGTCTGCGTCAGATCGTTGGTGCCGAAGGAGAAGAAATCGGCGCCGCGGTCGGCGATGTCGCCGGCGCGCAAGGCGGCGCGCGGCAGCTCGATCATCGTGCCGATGAGATACTCGGGCGCGACGCCGCGCTCGTTCTTCACGGTCTCGGCGACGGCGGCGATGCGGTCTTTGAGCATCTCGAACTCACTCGCGAAACCGACCAGCGGGATCATGATCTCGAGCGCGACCGCTTGCGCGCCGGCGGCGCGGACTTCGAGCGCGGCCTCGAAGATCGCGCGGGCCTGCATCTCGTAGATCTCGGGATAGGTGACGCCGAGGCGGCAGCCGCGATGGCCGAGCATCGGGTTGGTCTCGTGCAGCGAGATCAGCCGCGCGCGCAGCTTCGCCGGCGTGGAGCCCGCCGCGCGCGCCACCTCCGCGATCTCCTCGTCGTTCTGAGGCAGGAACTCGTGCAGCGGCGGATCGAGCAGGCGGATCGTCACCGGCAGGCCGTGCATGACCGCGAAAATCTTCGCGAAATCGCCGCGCTGCATCGGCAGCAGTTTGGCGAGCGCTGCGTCGCGCTCGGCCCTGGCGTCGGCCAGGATCATCTGGCGCACGGCCAGGATGCGGTCTGGCTCGAAGAACATGTGCTCGGTGCGGCACAGCCCGATGCCCTCGGCCCCGAAGCGCCGCGCCGCGGCCGCGTCGGCCGGCGTGTCGGCATTGGTGCGGATCCTCAGCCGCCGCGCTCCGTCGGCCCACTGCATCAGTGTGGCGAAATCGCCGGTGAGCTCGGGCTGGCGCATCGCGACCTCGCCCTTGAAGACCTCGCCGGTGGTGCCGTCGAGGGTGACGACGTCGCCGCGCTTCAGCGCGACGGCGCCGGCAGTCATCGTGCCGGCGGCGGAATCGATCTTGAGCATGCCGGCGCCGCAGACGCAGGGTCGCCCCATGCCGCGCGCCACCACGGCGGCGTGGCTCGTCATGCCGCCGCGCGCCGTCAGGATGCCGCGCGCCGCATGCATGCCATGAATGTCCTCGGGACTGGTCTCGGTGCGCACGAGGATGACGCGATGGCCGTCGCCCGCGAGCCTCTCGGCTTCGTCGGCGGTGAACGCGATCTCGCCGGTGGCAGCGCCCGGCGACGCGCCCAGGCCGATGGCGATGCGTTCCTTCGGCGCATGGGGATCGAGCGTGGGATGCAAAAGCTGGTCGAGCGCCATCGGATCGACCCGCAGCACCGCTTCGCGCTCCGCGATCAGCCCCTCGCCCACCATGTCGACCGCAACCTTGAGCGCCGCATCCGCGGTGCGCTTGCCGGTGCGCGTCTGCAGCATGTAGAGCTTGCCTTCCTGCACCGTGAACTCGACGTCCTGCATGTCGCGGTAGTGTTTCTCGAGCGTGGCGCCGATGGATTTGAGAGTCGCATAGGCCTCAGGCATCGCCTCCTCCATCGAGGGCTTCCTGCCGCCCAGGCGCTCGCGCACGAGCTTGGAAATCGGCTGCGGCGTGCGGATGCCGGCGACGACGTCCTCGCCCTGGGCGTTGATCAGGAATTCGCCGAACAGGATGGCTTCGCCCGTCGCGGGATCGCGGGTGAATGCGACGCCGGTCGCCGAGGTCGGCCCGCAATTGCCGAACACCATCGCCTGCACGTTGACCGCCGTGCCCCAATCCTCGGGGATGTCGTGCAGCTTGCGATAGGTCTTGGCGCGCGCCGAGTTCCACGATCCGAACACCGCGCCGATCGCGCCCCATAGCTGCGCCTGGACGTCCTCGGGAAAGGCTTCGCCCCGCTCCCTGGCGACGCGCTGTTTGAAGCGCGCGGCGATCGCTTCGAGATCTTCGGCCTCCAGATCGGTGTCGAGCTCGACGCCCTTGGCTTCCTTCGCAGCATCCAGGATCTCCTCGAACAGCCCGTGCTCGAGCCCGAGCACCACGTTCGAATACATCTGAATGAAGCGGCGATAGGAATCGAACGCGAAGCGGCGGTTGCCGGTGCGCTGGGCCAGGCCCTCGACCGTCAGCGCGTTGAGGCCAAGATTGAGCACCGTATCCATCATCCCCGGCATCGAGGCGCGCGCGCCGGAGCGCACCGAGACGAGAAGCGGGTTGTGCGCATCGCCGAACTGCGCGCCGGCGATCTGGCCCATGCGCGCGAGCCCCTGCTCGACCGCGGGCTTGAGGTCCGGCGGATGGCTGCCCTTGTGCGCGGTGTGGAAGGTGCAGACCTCGGTCGTGATGGTGAAGCCCGGCGGAACCGGCAAACCCAGATTGCTCATCTCGGCGAGGTTTGCGCCCTTACCGCCGAGCAGGTTCTTCATCGCGGCGTCGCCCTCGGCGCTGCCGTCGCCGAACGAATAGACCCATTTCGCCATTTTGCCGTCCACCTCTGCCCGCGCCAATCTGTCATGCGGTGCCGCGCACGGCAAAACGAATCCGGCTAGGATTGGATGCATCGAGCGGGGAGAGGGCCATGACCCAGGACGCGATATTCTTGCCGATGGGGGCGCTCGCGCTTCTCACCTTCCTGGCGCTGGTCCTGATCCCGATCCGGCGTTTCCGCGCGGGCTTCGCCGGGCAGGTCCAGGCGGAGGATTTCCGATACGGCGAGTCCGCGAAGGTCCCTGGCGCCGTCTCCATTCCCAACCGCAACTACATGAACCTGCTGGAGCTGCCGGTTCTGTTCTATGTGCTGTGCCTGATGCTGATCGTGGCGGGGCGCGTCGACCCCACCTTCGTGACGGTGGCCTGGGCTTATGTGGTCTTGAGGGCGCTGCACAGCCTGGTGCATCTGACCTACAACGACGTCCGCCATCGGCTCGCGCTGTTCGCGCTCAGCAATTTCGTCCTGCTCGCGATGTGGGCGATGTTCTTCCTGCCGATCCTGCGCTAGCATCCCGGCCCCCATTCGGAGACCCTCATGTCCTTGCGCAAATTCATCATCGAACGCGACATCCCCGCCGTCGGCTCTTTCGAGCGCGAGCAGCTCAAGGCCGCCGCCGCCAAGTCCAACGAGGTGCTCAAGGCGCTCGGCCCCGACATCCAGTGGCAGGAAAGCTATGTCGCCGCGGACAAGACGTTCTGCGTCTATCTCGCCAAGGACGAGGCGATGATCAAGAAGCACTCCGAGATGAGCGGCTTCCCCGCCAGCAAGATCACCGAAGTCCGCAAGATGATCGATCCCACGACGGAGCGGGACGGGGCGTAAGGCTCCACAATCCTCCCCCGTTTACGGGGGAGGTGCCGCACGAGCACTTCGCGAGCGCGGCGGAGGGGCAGCCGGCATCGCCCCCTCCGTCTCGGCGCTTCGCGCCGATCCACCTCCCCCGTAAACGGGGGAGGATTAGATGTGCAGATCTACCCCTCCACCTTCGAGAAATCCGCCACCTGGTGCAGCGCCGTGCGCAGGCGGGCGAGGAGCTTGAGGCGGTTCTCGCGCAGCCGCGCATCCTTGTCGTTGACGGTGACCTTGTCGAAGAAGGCGTCGACCGGCTTGCGCAGCCGCGCCATCACCGCCATCGCCTCGACGAAGCGCTCGCGCGCGACCTCGGCCTTCAGCATTTCGGACGCGGCGGCGAGTTCGACATAGAGCGTCTTCTCTTCCGGCGCGACCAGGGCCTCGGGATCGGGCTCGCCGTCGAAGCGCTTCTTGTCCTTCTTCTCCTCGGCTTTGAGGATATTCGCAGCGCGGCGATAGGCGGTGAGCAGGTTGGCGCCATCGTCGCTGCCGAGGAACGTCTGCAACGCCTCGACCCGCGCCACCAGCCGCACCAGATCGTCCTCGCTGCCGAGAGAGAACACGGCATCGATCAGATCGTGCCGCGTGCCCTTGTCGCGCAGCGCGACTTTGAGACGGTCGGCGATGAAGGCGAGAATTTCCTCCCACTGCGCCCGCTCCGCTTTGCCCGGTTCCGTCTCGCGCGCGATCCGCAGCAATTCATCCGCGCTGCCACGGAGCAGTGAAGCGTCGGAGAGATCGCCGCGCAGGCGCCCGTCGAGTTCGGCGAGGCGCTGGGCATCCGCCAACGCATAGCAAAGCCGCGCGACGAGGACGAGCGGCAGGCGCAGTCCGTTCTCGAGGACGATGCGGATGATGCCGAGCGCGGTGCGGCGCAGCGCAAATGGGTCCTTCGAACCGGTCGGACGCTCCCCCGCGCGCCAGAGAAAAATCAGCGTGTCGAGCTTGTCCGCAAGCGCCGCGACGCGGGAGACGGGTTTCGCCGGCACGGCGTCGGACGGCCCGAGCGGGCGGTAATGCTCCGCGATCGCGTCCGCCACCGCCTCGTCCTCGCCATCGGCGAGCGCGTAGTAGCGGCCCATCGTGCCTTGCAACTCGGGAAACTCGCCAACGGTGCCGGTGGTGAGATCGGCCTTGCAGAGCAGCCCCGCGCGATGGGCCTGCGCGACGTCCGTCTCGAGCAGGCGCGCCAGCAGCATCGCGAGCAAAGTGATGCGCGTCGCGCGTTCGTACTGCGTGCCGGCCTTGGCGTGGAAAACGATACCTTTGAGATCGCCGACGCGATTGGCGAGCGCGGTGGCGCGGTCCTGGTCCCAGAAGAAGCGCGCGTCGCTGAGCCGCGCGCGCAGCACGCGCTCGTTGCCCTCGACAATGGTCTTGCCGCCGTCGGGCGCGATCATGTTGGCCACGACCGCGAAGCGCGGCGCCATGCGGCCGTCGCCCTTCGAGGCCGCCACGCCATCCTGAGCGAGCCCGCGCGTGCTTCGAGGCCCCGCTCCGCGGCGCACCTCAGCATGACGCGCGGGCGTGCCGAAGGACGGCGGCACCTCAGGGTGACGGCCTTTTTCGTCATCCTGAGGTGCATCGCGCAGCGATGCCTCGAAGGATGGCGCATGCCGCAGCGAAAAATACTTCTGGTGCCGGCGCATCGCGGTCTGCAGGATTTCCGGCGGCAGATCCATGAAGCGCTCTTCGATCCGGCCGATGAGGACGAGCGGCCATTCGGCGAGACCGGCGACTTCGTCGAGCAAACCCTCGTCTTCGATCGGTTCGAGGCCGAGCGCGAAGGCCTGCTGCTTCAACGCGTTGCGGACGATGTCCTTGCGCGCGCCGCCGTCGAGGAGGACATGCGCCGCGCGCAAGCTCTGCTCGTAATCCTCGAAGCGCCGCACTTCGATGGGGCCGCGCGACAGGAAGCGGTGACCCATCGTCGTGCTGCCGCTTTCGATGCCCGCGAAGGCGAACGGAACGACCTCGCCGTCGAATGTCGCGACGATGGCGTGCAGCGGCCGTACCCAGCGCACCGCGCTGCCTGGAAAGCGCATGGATTTCGGCCAGGGCATCTGCGCCAATGTTTCGGGAAGCAATTCCGCCAGAACCTGCGGCGTGGCGCGGCCCTTGCGCGCGACGACCGCGACATAGAACTCGCCCTTGCCGTCGCTCTGCTTGCGGCACTGCGCGAGCGTCACGCCCGCGCCGCGCAGGAATCCTTCGATCGCCTTTTCCGGCGCGCCGACGCGCGGTCCCTTTTTCTCCTCGCTGACGTCAGGCTGTTTCGCCGGCAGACCCGTGAGCGCCAAAGTGAGCCGCCGCGGACCGGCGAACGCCTTCGCGCCGTCGAACAGCAAGCCGCGATCGCTCAAGGCGCCGACGACAAGGCGCTCCAGATCCTTCGCCGCCAGCGCCTGCATGCGCGCGGGGATTTCTTCGGAAAAGAGTTCGAGGAGGAAGTCAGGCATCGGCGCCTCCCCTTTCTCCGCATGTCATGGCCCGGCTAGTCTGGGCCACCCATTTTTCTTGTTCAAAGAAATTGGATGGCCCGCATGAAGCGGGCCATGACGATTTGGGTTGGGTGCGGGCGCTTGTGAACATCTCACCCGGTCCTCGTCTGATAAGCGCCCATCGGCGATTGCAGCCACGCCTCGCAGCAGGCTTTGGCCAGTGCGCGGACGCGGCCGATATAGGCGGCGCGTTCGGTGACGCTGATCACCCCGCGCGCGTCGAGCAGATTGAAGCAGTGGCTGGCCTTGATGCACTGGTCGTAGGCCGGCAGCACCAGCGGTTTCGGCTGCCCGAGCAGCGCGCGGCATTCGCCCTCGGCATCGCCGAAATGGCGAAAGAGGATCTCGGTATCGGCGCGCTCGAAATCGAAGGCGGAGAACTCCACCTCGCTCTGATGGAAGACTTCGCCATATTTGAAGCCGTCGTTGAACGCGAGGTCGTAGACGAACTCGACGTTCTGCACATACATCGCCAACCGCTCGAGGCCATAGGTGATCTCCGCCGACACCGGATCGCAATCTATGCCGCCGACCTGCTGGAAATACGTGAACTGCGTGATCTCCATGCCGTCGCACCACACTTCCCAGCCGAGACCCCAGGCGCCAAGCGTCGGGCTCTCCCAATCGTCCTCGACGAAGCGGATGTCGTGCGCCGCGGGATCGAGGCCGATGGCGCGCACGCTGCCGAGATAGAGATCGAGGACGTCCTTCGGCGCGGGCTTCAGGATCACCTGGAACTGATAGTAGTGCTGCAGACGGTTGGGGTTCTCGCCATAGCGCCCGTCCTTGGGCCGCCGCGACGGCTGCACATAAGCCGCGCGCCACGGCCTTGGCCCCAATGCGCGCAGGGTCGTCGCGGGATGGAAGGTGCCCGCGCCCATCTCGACGTCATAGGGCTGCAGGATGAGACAGCCCTGTTCGGCCCAGTAATTCTGGAGTGTCAGAATGAGGTCCTGAAACGTCTTCGCCACGGCGCAGGCCTGGAATTGCGGGCGCAAGCTATAGGCGGCCCCGACTCCGCGGACAAGGACGATTCAAAGCCGAAGTTGGGCGCCCTCGCGCAGGATCGCATCGGCGGCGGGCGTGTAGGCGCCGGTTGCATCATGCAAGACAAGGCCGGCAAGCAGCGCGAGCGGATGACTGGCGCCTTTGCGCAGCTGCACGACGACTCGTTTTGCCGCCGCACCGGCGCGCGGCCAGAGCGGGAAGACCGAGATCCCGCGATCCGGCAGATGCGCCAACGCCTCGGCCATGCGGTCGGCGCGCAGGATGAGCGTGAATGTCCCGCCGCTCGCGGTGCGCTTCACTCCCGCTTCGAGCCAGTCGCCCAGACGCCCGACATCTCTCAGCGCAAGGCTGCGCGCCGGGTCGGGCGAGGACTCACCTGCAGGATCATGGAAGGGCGGATTGCAGAACACATGGACGAAGTCGCGCTTCAGTTCGGCCGGCAATGCGAACACATCGGCCCGGACGAAGTGGACGCGATCGGCGAAGCCGTTGGCGGACGCATTGCGCATGGCGAGGTCGACCAGCGCTTGCTCCAGCTCGACGCCCACGATCCTGCACGGCACGCGCCATTCCAGACAGAGACTCGCCGTCCCCGCGCCGGCGCCCAGTTCAAGCACCTCGTCGCCCGCCTCTGCCGGCACCGCGGCGGCCAGCATCACGGCATCCAGCCCGGCGCGGAAACCCGAGCGCGGCTGCTCGGCCACGACGCGTCCGCCCATGAAACGTTCCGGCTGGCTCACGGGATTTCGGCGGCGAGCCCTTCGCGCACGATCTCGTCGGCGCGCGCGAAATCCTCGTCCGCGACCATCAGCCGGCGCGGCAAAATGCCCAAGCTGCCTTCGGTCTGGCTCATCTGCTGGTCGAAGCGCCAGCAGGGAATTTCTGCATCCTTGAGAAGGGCTTCCGCGAAATCGAGCGCGATCGCGTTGTTGCTTTCGAGAACGATCTTCATCCGCCAGCCCTCCGGCCTGCGGCTTGACCCAAGCAGGCGCCGGCCTAATGTCGCAAGGGCTGACGGGGACGGCAAGGCATACCAGGATGCTCAAGGACGACGCGCGCATTTCCGACACCGACGTTTCGCCCGTCGAGCGGCTGAACGCGCTGGTCGCCGACGACATGGCCGCGACGGACCGGCTGATCCATGAGCGCATGGGCAGCGCCGTGGTGCTGATTCCCGACCTGGCACGCCACCTGATCGATTCCGGCGGCAAGCGGCTGAGGCCGCTTCTGACACTGGCGTCAGCCTTGCTCGGCGGCTATCGCGGCAGCGGGCATGTGCGGCTGGCGGCCGCGGTCGAGTTCATCCACACCGCGACGTTGCTGCACGACGACGTGGTCGACGAGAGCTCGCTGCGCCGCGGCAAGGTCTCCGCCAATATCGTCTGGGGCAACAAGCCCAGCGTGCTGGTCGGCGACTTCCTTTTCAGCCGCGCTTTCCAGCTGATGGTCGAGACCGGAAATCTCCGCGTCCTCGACATTCTCTCGAACGCTTCGGCGGTGATCGCCGAGGGCGAGGTGCTGCAGCTCAAATCCGCGCACAATCTTTCGGTCAGCGAAGACGATTATCTCAAGGTCATCAGCGCCAAGACCGCGGCGCTGTTCGCCGCCGCGGCCGAGGCGGGCGCCGTGATCGCGGAGCAGACGCCGGCGCGCATCGCGGCGATGCGCGGCTTCGGCTACAATCTCGGCATCGCCTTTCAGCTGGTCGACGACGCGCTCGACTATTCGGGCCGCCAGGCGCTGATGGGCAAGTCTGTGGGCGACGATTTCCGCGAGGCCAAGGTGACGCTGCCCGTCATCCTCGCCCATGCCCGCAGCGACGAGGCGGCGCGCAAGTTCTGGAAGCGCGCCATCGAGACCGGACCCCAGGGCGAGAGCGATCTCGACCGCGCGATCACGTTGGTCGAAGAGACCGGCGCGATCAGCGAGACCATGGCGCGGGCGCGCGCCTCTGCCGAGCTGGCGCGCCGCTCGCTCGCACCGCTGCCGGCCGGCGAAATCCGCTCTGTGCTCGCCGACATCGCCGATTTCTGCGTCGAGCGGGCTTACTGAGTCCGGGGCGCCAGCGCCGTAGCCGCCACCCACCAATCCGTCGTATCGATCAATCGTTGCGCGAGAGAGCGGGCGGCTTGCGCGTCCTCGACCATCGCGAAGCAGGTTGCGCCGCTTCCGGACATCCTGGAAAGAAGAGCACCCTCGGCGTTCAATCTGTCGAGCACCGTGCGAATGACGGGCGCGATCTTGCACGCGGGCTCTTCGAGATCGTTTCCCGTGGTTCTCAGAAACGCGATCAGCTCCCGAAGGTCTTTGAACGACGTCGGATAGTCCATGCCGCTGCCACGCCTCCGCTCGAGGCCCGCGAACACCTGTCCGGTCGGAACCGCAACGCGTGGATTGACCAGCACCAGCCAGAAATCCGGTATTGGCGGTGCCCCGGCAAGGTGCTCGCCGCGCCCCTCCATCCAGGACGAGCGGCTAGCCACACAAACCGGAACGTCCGAACCGATGCGCGCGGCGATGTCCATGAGGTCCGCGCGCCCGGCGCCCAGCGCGCGCAACGCCGCAGCGGCGTCGGCCGAGCCCCCGCCGATGCCCGACGCCACCGGCAGATTCTTGGTAAGAACGATGCGCGCGCGGGCGCCCAGGGCGCGGGCCGCACGCAGGATCAGATTGTCGTCGCTCGCGGCAAGAAGGTGCGCAAACGGCCCTTCGATGGCGAGGCTGAGCTCGTCCGCCTCTTCGAAGCGGAGTTCGTCGCCAACCTCCGCGAACACCGCCAGACTCTGCAGCGCGTGATATCCATCGGCGCGCCGCGCGCCGACATGCAGGAAGAGATTGATCTTGGCGCGGGCGAGTTCGGTGGTCTGGACCGCGTTCACCATCGGTCGTCGTAATGCTTCACTGTGCCGCCGTCAGCAGCTTCTTCTCGATCTCGCTCTTCTGCGCCGCTTCGGCGCCGAAGGCGATGGCGTGGTTCCATTGGAACTGTGCTTCGAGCTTGCGGCCGACCTTCCACAGCGCGTCGCCGTAATGATCGTTGATCGTGGGGTCGCCGGGCACCAGCAGGATGGCGTCCTCGAGCGTCTTGGCGGCGTCGGCGTAGCGGCCGAGCTTGTAATAAGCCCAACCCACGCTGTCGATGATGTAGCCGTCATACGGCTTGAGCGTGCGCGCGCGCTCGAGCATGCCGAGCGCTTCGGGGACGTTGCGACCCTGATCGACCCAGCTATAGCCGAGATAGTTCAGCACCTGCGGCTCGTCGGGGCTCAGGACCAGCGCCTGCTTCAGATCGGCCTCGGCCGCCTTCCAGTTGCCGCTCTTGTCCGCGGCCGCGGCGCGCGAGAAATATAGAATCCAATCTTTTTTCGACGGCGTTTTGACGGCGGCTATGCCCTTGTCGTAGGCCGCGACCGCATCCGGGAAGCGGTTCGCCGCGCGATAGGAATCGCCCAGCGCCGACCAGATCTGCACGTCCTGGCCGTCGCTGTCGGACAACGCCTTCAGATCGCGGATGGCCTCGTCGTTCTTCTCCAGCCGCGCCTCGTCGGTCGCGATCTCGATCGCGGCGAGCTTGCGATAGGGCGACGACGAGTCGACCTTGCGGAATGCGTCGATGGCCTCGCTCAGCTTCTGCAGGGTCTCCAGGCGGTCGCCCAGCATGATGTAGCCGAGATCGAGATCAGGCCTCAGATACAGCGCAAGCCTCAGATAGAGCACCGAGACTTCCGCGCTCGCTTCCTCGTTCAGCGAGGCGCCGATGTTGAACAGCGCCTCGGCCACCCCGTCCTGCGGCCGCGCGACCAGCGGCGCCGGACGCTGGCCGCGCGCCAGACGGGCGCGGGCGGCTTCGACGATCGGACTGAAAGCGGCGTTGACGGTCAGGCTGTCATAGAAAGCCTTCGCCTCCGCATCGCGGCCGCTGCGCTCCAGGAAAAGGCCGTAGGCGCTGACCAGCCGCGGCGAGGCGCCGTCGGCCCTGGCCGCGTCCTTGTAGATCGCTTCGGCCTCCGCCTTGCGGCCGAGATATTCCAGCAGCAATGCCTTGTGGAAGGTCATCACGCCCTCCGCACCGCCCTGCCCGCGCAGCGAATCGATCGCCTGCAGCGCGCCGGCGGCATCGCCGTCGCCGGCCGCGGCCCAGGCGTTGACCAGCGCGACGGTGATGTTGACGGCGGAATTCTTCGCAGATTTCGCGATCTCTTCGCGGGCCTGGTGGTAATTGCCGTGTTTCATCGCGTCGACCGCAAGCACCAGCCGTGCGGCGCGGTCGTCCGGGGTCGCCGCCACGAGGCGCTTGGCCAGCGCGGTCGCGTCTTCGAGGTCGCCGGAAGAGGTTTCGTAGAAGAAGGCCAGCGACATCAGCGACTGGTCGTCCGGATCGCGCTCGAGGCTCTCGCGATAGAACCTGGCCGCGTCGGCCATGTCGTGTTCGTCGGCGGCGAAACGGGCGGAGAGATAAGCGCCGTAGCTGAGGGCGTCGCCATCCTGCTGCAAGGCGGCTTCGGCATTCGCGGCCGCTAGGCCGAAGGCGGCAGCGACTGCCAGGACCACAATACGCAACGACAGCTCCTACATGTTCGAGTAGTTCGGCCCCCCGCCGCCTTCAGGCGTGACCCAGGTAATATTCTGAGACGGGTCCTTTATATCGCAAGTTTTGCAATGAACACAGTTCTGGGCATTGATTTGAAAGCGCGCTCCTGCGGCGTCTTGAACCACCTCATAGACGCCGGCCGGGCAGTAACGCTGCGCCGGCTCGGCATATTGCGGCAAATTCACCTTGATCGGGATCGACGCGTCCTTGAGCACGAGGTGGACGGGCTGGTCTTCTTCGTGATTGGTGTTCGACAGGAACACCGATGACAGCTTGTCGAAGCTAAGGACGCCGTCGGGCTTGGGATAGGCGATCGGTTTGGCGCGCGCGGCTTTCTCGAGCGTCGCGTAGTCGGGCTTGCGATGCCTCAGCGTCCCGAACGGGCTGACGCCGAAGAGCTGGTTGCACCACATGTCGAAGCCACCCAGCGGCACGCCGAGCGCCGTGCCGAAACGGGACCACAGCGGCTTGACGTTGCGCACGCGCTTGAGATCGGTGCGGACATGGCTGGAGGCATAGCCCTCCTCATAGCTTTCGAGCACGTCGCCCGAACGACCGGCGCCGAGCGCGTCGAACGCGGCTTCGGCCGCGAGCATGCCGGTCTTCATCGCGTTGTGGCTGCCCTTGATGCGCGGCACGTTGACGAAACCGGCGCCGCAGCCGATCAGCGCTCCGCCGGGAAAGGCGAGCTTCGGCACCGACTGATAGCCGCCTTCGGTGATGGCGCGCGCGCCGTAGCCCACGCGCTTGCCCCCCTTCAGCATGTCGGCGACGAGCGGGTGATGCTTGAAGCGCTGGAACTCGTCGAAGGGCGAAAGGTACGGGTTCTCGTAATTGAGATGCACGACGAAACCGAGGGCGCAGAACCGCTCGCCCCAGTGATAGATGAAGGCGCCGCCGCCGGTCGCATTGTCCAGCGGCCAGCCCATGGTGTGCATCACCAGGCCTTTGCGGTGCTGCGCCGGATCGAGTTCCCACAGTTCTTTGAGGCCGATGCCGAATTTCTGCGGCTCGCGGTTTTCGTGCAGCTTGTAATGCGCGATCAGCCGCTTGCTCAGCGAGCCGCGCGCGCCTTCGGCGAACAGCGTGTACTTGCCGATCAGGTTCATGCCCGGCGTGTAGGAATCCTTGTGATGGCCGTCGCGCGCCACGCCCATGTCGCCGGTGACGACGCCCTTGATCTCGCCCTTGTCGCCGAAGACCAGATCGGCGGCCGGGAAGCCTGGATAAATCTCGACGCCCAGCGCCTCGGCCTGCTGGCCCAGCCAACGGCATAGATTGCCGAGGCTGACGATGTAGTTGCCGTGATTGCTCATCAGCGGCGGCATGAGGAAATTGGGCAGCCGCAGCGCGCCGGCGGGACCGAGGTAATAGAATTTGTCGGCGGTGACCGGCGTGTCGACCGGCGCGCCCTTCTCCTTCCAGTCCGGGATCAGCTCGTCGAGGCCGATGGGATCGATCACGGCGCCGGAGAGGATGTGGGCGCCGATCTCCGAGCCCTTTTCGAGCAGGCAGACGCTGACCTCGCGCCCGTCCTCGGCCGCGCGCTGCTTGAGACGGATCGCGGCGGAAAGACCGGCGGGCCCGCCGCCGACGATCACCACGTCGTATTCCATGCTCTCGCGCTCGACCGAATCCGCCATGGCCATCCCGAAATCGAGTGTTCTCATGGTTATGGAGCCTGCGAATTGGCAGATGCAACCCCTTGCCGACCCGCTTGCTGCCCTCTGGCTGGGCCCTTGTCCGGCCGCTAGATTGGCGCATGGATCGCATGCGAGGGACCGCGTGAATCAGCAGTCGCTGTCGGCGCTGGTCTGGCTGGTCGAGGCCGGGGCGGATGAGGCGGTCGGCGAGGCGCCGGTCAACCGGTTCGTGCAGCCCAAGCCGCACCCTCAAGCCTCTTCCCACCCTCCCCTTGAGGGAGGGTCGAAAAATCCGAAGGATTTTTCGGGGAGGGGTAAGGCCATGCTCGACCCCTCCCCGAAATCCGCTCCCCAGATTTCGACCCTCCCTCAAGGGGAGGGTGGGAATCTTGGCGACGATCCGATCGGCCACGCCATCGCGCTCGCGCGTGCCGCCACATCCCTTGGCGAGCTCAAGGCCGCGCTGGAGAGCTTCGCCGGTCCCGGTTTGAGGCGGGGCGCGACGAACCTCGTCTTCGCCGACGGTAACCCGGCGAGCCGCATCCTTTTCATCGGCGAGGCGCCGGGGCGCGAGGAGGATCGCCAGGGGCTGCCCTTCGTGGGCCGCGCCGGCAAGCTGCTCGACAAGATGCTGGCGGCGATCGGCCTCGATCGCGGCTCGGCCTATATCACCAACGTGCTGAACTGGCGCCCGCCGGAAAACCGCGAGCCGTCGCCCGAGGAAGCCGCGATGGCGCTGCCCTTCCTGCGCCGCCACATCGAGCTGGTGGATCCCGTAGTCATGATTCTGCTCGGCGGCACGGCCGTCCGCCATGTCGTGGGACAGAGCGACGGAATTTTGAAGACAAGGGGGCGCTGGCTCGATTACAACGTCCTCGGCCGCATGGTGCCGGCGATGCCGACCTTGCATCCCGCCTACCTGCTGCGCCAGCCTGCGCACAAGCGGTTGGCGTGGCGCGACTTGCAGGCCGTGGGACAGAAGATCGAGACATTGCGCACGCCCGGTCTCAAGGACGCGCACTGACGACGAAAGGGGCTTCGATGGCCATTCGCCGCGCCGGTTTTGCCTTGCTGATCGCAGCCGCGAGCGCGCTCGCCGCGCAGGCGCAGACATCCATCGACCCCGCGGTGCTGTCCGGCGCCGACGTGCAGCGCTATCGCAAGATCTTCGCCGACGAGCGTGCCGGAAAGTTCGACAAGGCCAAGGAATTGATGGCCGAGGTCTCCGACACCTCGCTCAAGGGCTATGCGCTGGCCGAGCATTATCTCTCGTCGCACAGCAAGAAGGTCCCCGTTTCGGAACTGATCTCGTGGCTTCAGGAATATCGCGAGCTGCCCGTCGCCGAGCGCATCTATCGCCTGGCGGTGAAGCGCTCGACGAAGAAAGTGCGCCGCCATCACCACACCATCCTGGTCGCGGTGGTGACCAACATCCCGGTGCCCGCCGGCATGCCGCGGCTGCGCGGTGGCGGCTACGAAGACGTCAACCTCGCCGATCCGCCGATCTCCTCGCCGCAAGCGCGCGCCGCGCTCGAGCAGATCAACCTCGATGTCCGCGCCGACGCCCCCGATTCCGCGTATGCAGTGCTGCAGCCGCTGATCGACGCCAACGCCGTGCCGGCCTATGACCTCGCGCGGCTGTCGCAGCGGGTGGCGCAGTCCTATTTCACCGAAGGCATGGACGACAAAGCCTATGCGCTCGCCGACAGGATGGCGGAGACGGGGCGGCAATCCGCGCCGCTGCTCGACTGGAATGCGGGTCTCGCGGCGTTCCGGCTCGGCCATTACGACGACGCGGCCAGGCATTTCGAGATCCTGGCGCAGGTGGGCTCGGTGCCGAACTGGGTGCGCAGCGGGGCCGCCTTCTGGGCCGCGCGCGCGCATATGCGCCTCGGCGAGCCCAGCCGCGTGGTGGCGCTGCTCACCGCCGCCGCGCGCGAGGAGCCGACCTTCTACGGCTTGCTGGCCGAGCAACTGCTCGACGTCGACACGCAGTCCGGCTTCACCGAGCCCGTGCTCGACCAGTCCAGCCTCGAGCGACTGATGCAGAGTGCGTCCGCGCACCGCGCCGTGGCGCTGTGGCAGAGCGGCGAGCGCACCTATGTCGAGCACGAGATGGAGCGCGCCTTCGGCGAAAGCGATCCCAAGCTCGATCCCGCCTTCGCGGCGCTGGCGCGCAAGCTGGGTGCGCCGAACCTCGAATTGCGCGCGAGCGAGACATCCGCCTCGCGCGGGATCATCCTCACCGGACTCTTCCCCGTGCCGCAATACGAGCCGGCGGGCGGCTACACCATCGACCCCTCGCTGGTACTCGCGATCACGCGCGCCGAGAGCCGCTTCCACGCCGAAGCGGTGTCCGGAGCCGGCGCGCGCGGCCTGATGCAGGTGATGCCGGGCACGGCGGTGTATCTGGGCGGGCCGGGTGCGGCGGCGCATCTGAACGATCCGAGGTACAACCTCGCGCTGGGACAGCGTCTCGTCGCCCAGCTTCTCAATCTCTACAACGGCAATCTGGTCGAACTCTGCGCGGCCTACAATATCGGCGCCCTCAAGGTCTCGAACTGGATGGCGGTACGCGAAGGCAAGGGCGACGATGCGCTGCTGTTCATCGAGAGCATGCACGCGCCGGAGACGCGGCTCTACGTCAAGCGCGTGCTGACCTATCACTGGATGTACCGCCGGCGGCTCGGGCTCGATGCGGCGACGCTCAAGGAGACCGCCGCGGGTGACTGGCCGACCTACACGCCGCCGGCGCAGACGGCACCGCCGCCGCCGCCGTCGACCTCGCCCGAGGAAAGCGATGCCCCACCAACCGCGCCTTGACGAAAGCGGGGCGTTCGTCGCCGTCCGCATCGCGCTGCTGACGGTATCGGACACGCGCGGGCCGAAGGACGACGTTTCCGGCGACATCCTGGCCGCGCGCATCGCCGACGCGGGACATCTGCTCGCGGCGCGCACGCTGCTGAAGGACGACGAGGCCGCGATCCGCGCGCAACTGCTCGCCTGGATCGCCGATCCGAAGATCGACGCGGTGATCTCGACCGGCGGCACCGGCCTCACCGGCCGCGACGTCACCGTCGAAGCGTTCAAATCGGTGTTCGAAAAGGAGATCGACGGCTTCTCCGTCGTCTTCCACCAGATCTCCTATGAGAAGATCGGGACATCGACCTTGCAGTCGCGCGCCTGCGCGGGTGTCGCCGGCGGCACCTATCTCTTCGCGCTGCCCGGCTCGCCCGGCGCCGTCAAGGACGGCTGGGACGGCATCCTCAAATGGCAGCTCGACATCCGCCACCGCCCCTGCAACTTCGTCGAGATCATGCCGCGGCTGGAAGAAGAGTAAAGGGGCCAAGTCATTCGGGGGCGGCATCCCTCAGGACTCGCGATTTGACGCGAACGTCCTCCAGACGCAAGAGATACGCCCTTTCGGAGATTTCCTTCTCGACCTCAAAATTCGCGATTGCCATTTCCCGCGCTCGGCTTCTTTCAAATTCTGAAAGCCTTTCCTGTTGCGACAACGCTGCATACGACGCGGTCATTCCCAAACTGAATAGCGTTAAAAAAAAGGCGAGCACCGAAGTCACCAACATACTGCGACGCCAGGGGCTGGGCCTGATGGACTCTATGAGGATGCCAAGCTGTTTAGCGACGAAGTCATGACTGATTTCCCACAGCGTTCTCTTGTCATCCAAGGGGCGAACCAAACCTCGTGCCGAGAGCAGTGCAAGACACAGCTTCACTTCGTTCTCATTCAATCCTGTCGTTGCTACAATTTCGGCAATGCGCTTGGGCTGCTTCGTGCCATCTTCTGTAATCAAGCATCTGACAACCGACGGCGAGATGGGACCGATCTCCTTCTGCAGCAAGCCGTCCCGTAAATAATCCTGGATCAATTTTCTAGGAGAACTCGTGACCTCTCGGTCAAATTTTTGGAGTGCGAGGCCGAGCATGTTCAAGGTGATGCCGCGGAAGAAGCCGTTAATTTCTTCGACCCGCTGTGCACCATCTAGCACATTCTCGACAAGGTCATCCGACGGCCGAAGCGGCGACTCTTTCAAGAACAATCGCGCGGCCGGCCTTCGGAATGGTTCGATGCCAATCCAGTTTGCACCCGAAATGAGGTCATCGAGGCCGAGCTGAACAATACCCTGAAGGAAGTCACTGCGCACCACGAACAAGCAGTGCAGACTTCCATGGTCGGACTTGCTGAGCGAATTGACACGTTGGATGAATTCCCTTCTATCCTCGCTCTGTGCACGATCTTCAAGAATGAGAAATTCCTCGAATTGATCGAAAACTATCAGTAGCTTGGCGTGGGAATCGCCGCGCACTGCGAGAGCGGCGTTGAGCGTTACGAGCGGATTGTCGAATGCGCGGACTGACAACACTTTCCAACCAAGCGTCCTCAACTTCGGTAGCGCAAAGCCTTCAAGAACCGAGCTCTTTCCGCTGCCCGAGGTGCCGGAGAGAAATAGGACGGTTCTGGAATTATTCTCCAACCAGTCTAGCAAATAGGTATGGGCATTGTCGGCGCGACAAAAATCGTCTGGATCGGCGGGCACATAGGGATCGAGCCTGAAATTCGGTGACGGCAATGGAGCGAGATCGACGTTCATGGCTCTCCGCTCGCGGCGGTACTTTTGAAGTCTCTGCCATAGTTCTGGGCCGACGCTAAAAATCGCGATAAACACCAAAGGCGCGAATAGCAGCATCCAAATTGCTGCAAGGCCTGCTCCTTGCACATTATTGAAAGAGTCGCGAATTTTTTCGCGCAAAACAATGACCGCCGCAACGTAGCTGCCAAGCATTCCAACAATGATCGTTGCACGGAGCAGGATGGAGCCAAACCAAGTCGCGTTGAGTGCACTCCTGACACTATCCATTGTACTCTGTGACGGCTTGCTCTCTTGCTTGGTCATCTCCCGAGCCCCCCGGCGAACGACACTTTGAAACAATGTAGCATGCTGCGAATGGAATTCAGACCTCAATTATTGGAAACTAAATATCACTTGCCAGCTACTGGCTTGAGGATCAAATACACATAACATTTGCTCGCTGAACTGGAGGCCCATCCATGCCCATCTCCCTCATCGTCGGCACGCCGAAGGGCGCGGCCATCCTGTCCAGCAAAGACGGCAAGAGCTGGAGCGAGGAGTTCGTGATGCGGGGCTGGCCGGTGACGGCGAGCGCCCGCGACGACCGGGGTCGCCACTACGCCGCCGTCAACAGCCCGAACTACGGCGTGGCGCTGTTCGCAAGCGACGATCTCAAGATCTGGAACCAATTGGGCGCAGCACCGCGCTACCGTCCCGAGGATCGCGGCAACCCGGAGCATCACCGCATCGTCTCGCAGATGGATTTCGGCGGCCAGCTCAAGAGCGGCGGGCGCTTCGTCGACCAGATCTGGACTTTGATCGCGGCGCACGGAAATCTCTATGCCGGCGTGTCGGAGGCGGGTCTCTTCATCAGCCGCGACCGCGGTGAGAGCTGGGAGCCGGTGGACGGCTTCAACAACCATCCCTCGCGCGCGAGCTGGGTGCCTGGCTTCGGCGGGTTGGGCGCGCACACGGTGCTGGTCGATGGCAAGGATGCCAACCGGATGTGGGTGGGCGTTTCCGCCGCCGGATTCTTCCGCAGCGATGACGGCGGCAAGACTTGGTCGCCCAAGAACAAGGGCGTCAACCCGGCGGTGGAATCAGCGCCGGCGACGACCGGACAATGCGTCCATCACGTCGCGCACGATCCCGGCAATGCGGGCGTGCTGTTCCGCCAGGAGCATCGCGGCGTCTATCGCAGCGACGACGGCGGCGATAACTGGCGTTGCATCGAGGACGGGCTGCCGGTGACCGAACTTTCCGACGGGCATCGCTGCTCCTTCGGCTTTCCCATGGTGATGGACCGCGCGTCGAAGAGCGTCTTCGTGGTTCCATTGGATGGCGACAATTTCCGCTTCCCGCGCGGCGGACAGCTCGCGGTCTATCGCACCGAGGACGGCGAGCGCTGGAGCGCCAAGACCGGCGGCCTGCCCGCCAACACCTTCACCTCCGTGCTGCGCGGCGCGATGGCAGCGGACCAGCAGGGCGGCGTCTATTTCGGCACCGCCTCGGGCGCGGTCTTCGCCAGCGCCGATCGCGGCGAAAGCTGGCAGCAGATCGCGGCCGGCCTGCCGCGCATCACCAGCGTCGAGGCGTACCGCGCGTGAGGGTCACGGTGCAGCTGCCGCCGGTGCTTCGCCATACCGCCGACGGTGCACGCACGGTGGCGGCAGAAGGCGCGACCATCGCCGCGGCGATCGCCGATCTCGCCGCGCGCAATCCGGCGCTGGCGCTTCATTTCCATGACGAGGCCGGGCGCATCCGCCGCAACATCGTCTTCCTGCATGCCGGCGAAGCGGTGCGCGCGGGCGATGCGGCCTCGAAGGCGGTGAAGGACGGCGACGAGATCGTGGTCACCAACGCCCTCGCCGGCGGTTGAAAGGAGCACGCCATGCATCTCGATCGGGCGATGGCGGGTTTCCTCGGCTACGCGATCGCGGGGCTGATGGCCTTGTTCGCGCTCGCCGTCACCGTGATGGTGAGCTGGCGCAACTGGTTCGGCTTGCAGCAGAAGACGAAGATGGACGAGAAGAAGAAAAAACAATCCTCCCCCGCGCGCGGGGGAGGTGGCGCGAAGCGCCGGAGGGGGGAACTACACATCCCCCCACCGCCTCGCTGACGCTCGGCACCTCCCCCGTAAACGGGGGAGGATCAATATGCTGGCTACGCGACAAGCCGTGCTTCCGTGGCGGCTTCGACGGCGGCGCGCGTCACCTCGGGCGCGAGTTCGACGAGCTTCAGTCCTCCCGGCACGACATCGAACATGGCCAGATTGGTGATAATGCGCTGCACGCAGCGCACGCCGGTGAGCGGCAGGGTGCATTTCCTCAGCAGCTTGGAGCGTCCCTGCTTGTCGGTGTGATCCATCACCACGACGCAGCGCTTGACGCCGGCGACGAGGTCCATCGCCCCGCCCATCCCCTTCACCAGCTTGCCGGGCACCATCCAGTTGGCGAGGTCGCCCTCTTCGGATACCTCCATTGCGCCCAGGATTGAGAGATCGATGTGCCCGCCGCGGATCATCGCGAAACTGTCGGCGGAGGAGAAATAGGAGGTGCGCGGCAGTGCCGTCACCGTCTGCTTGCCGGCATTGATCAGATCGGGATCGACCTCGTTGTCGAAGGGAAACGGCCCCATGCCCAGCATGCCGTTCTCCGACTGCAAGGTGACGTCGACGCCGTCGGGAATGTAGTTGGCGACCAGGGTCGGAATGCCGATGCCGAGATTGACATAGAACCCGTCGCGCAACTCCCGCGCCGCCACTCTCGCCATATCGTCACGGGTCCAGGGCATGGCTCAGGCTCCCGTCCTTGTGGTGCGCTTCTCGATTCGCTTTTCGTAGGCCGAGCCCTGGACGATCCGCTGAACGAAGATGCCGGGCGTGTGGATGACGTCGGGGTCGAGGGTGCCGGTGGGCACGAGCTCTTCGACTTCCGCCACCGTCACCTTGCCCGCCATCGCCATCATCGGATTGAAGTTGCGCGCTGTCTTGCGGAAGACGAGATTGCCTTCGTGGTCGCCGCGCCACGCCTTGACGATGGAGAGGTCCGCGCGCAGGCCGCGCTCCAGCACATAGGTCTCGCCGTCGAACTGCTTGTGCTCCTTGCCCTCCGCCACCAGCGTACCGACGCCGGTCTTGGTATAGAAGCCGGGAATGCCCGCGCCGCCAGCGCGGATGCGTTCGGCGAGCGTGCCTTGCGGATTGAACTCGAGCTCCAGTTCGCCGCTCAGATACTGCTTCTCGAAGGTGTCGTTCTCGCCGACATAGGAGCTCACCATCTTCTTGATCTGGCGTGTCTTGAGCAGCAGGCCGAGGCCGAATTCGTCGACCCCGGCATTGTTGGAGATCACCGTCAGCCCCTTCACGCCGGAATCGCGCAGCGCGAAGATCAGATTCTCCGGGATGCCGCACAGCCCGAAGCCGCCCGCCATCACCGTCATGCCGTCGAAGAGAAGGCCGTCGAGAGCCGCTTTGGCGCCGGAAAAGACTTTTCGCATGCGGCAATTATCAGGATGCGAGACAGGCGGGCAACCACTTCTTAAGTCTCGGAGCCCTTCGGCTTGCCCTCAGGCCCGCGCGGTGAGATGTTCCAGGCGGCGGGAGGGCGTCATTGCTGGGAGTACCAATGATGCGAACGATTCTATCAGCCGCGATTTTCACCGTCTTGCTGACACCTGCCCTGGCGCAGCACGTGCCCTGGCAATATGGCGACATGGCGGGCGCCGATCTGGGCGACAATGCCGACATGCACGGCGCGGTGCCGTTCCCCTCGGACAATGCCTGGAACACCGACATCTCCACCGCCGACGTCGATCCCGATTCCGACAACCTGATCGCCTCGATCGGGTTGACCACCGGGCTTCACCCCGATTTCGGCAGCGGAACCTACAACGGCGCGATCATCGGCATTCCGTATGTCGTGGTCTCCGACGATCAGCCCTATGTCCATATCAAGCTCGGCGCCTATCGCGACGAAAGCGACAAGGGTCCGTTCCCCGTGCCGCCCAACGCGCCGATCGAGGGCTACAAGCCCAACGGCCACAAATTCGGCGGCGACAGGCACGTCTTGGTCATCGACCGCGACACCAACCGCATGTACGAGATGTATCGCGGCTTCCCTATCCGCAATAACGCCTGGAAATGCGACGCGGGCGCGCTGTTCCATCTCGACTCCGACGACGTGCGGCCCACGGAGCAGCCGGGCTGGACCAGCGCGGACGCCGCCGGCCTGCCGATCTTCCCGGGCTTGGCGCGCTACGACGAAGCTTCGACCGGCACGATCCCGCACGCGCTGCGATTCACCGTCGCGCACAGCCGCGAGGCTTATGTACCCCCCGCCAACCACTGGGCCTCGAACGACCAGAACCCCGACCTGCCGCCGATGGGGATGCGGGTGCGGTTGAAGGCGAGCTTTGTGATCCCGAGCGGCTTCAGCAAGGAGACCAAGGCGATCCTCAAGGCGCTGAAGACCTACGGCATGATGGTCGCCGACAACGGCAGCAACTGGTACATCTCGGGCGCGCCCAATGACGGTTGGAACAACAACAAGCTCGTCGGCGAGCTGCGCCAGGTGCAAGGCTCCAATTTCGAAGTGGTGAAGATGGTGGGCATCGTCACCCCGCAATAGCGCAGACCAACCCTGCGAGCGTGCCATCGTGCTAGCGCTCGCAGGGATATTGGCAACTACTTCGTCGTGACCTTGAACACGCTACCGCAGCCCATATCGCAGTCCGGCCCAAAGGCGGTTACGCCGTAGAGCGCATCCTTGCCGAGCGATGGGTTGTGGATCAGCCCCCATTGCGGGAAATATCCGTCTGCGCTGGCGGTCCCTTGGAAAGTGTAGACCGTCTTTATCCTTCCTGCGGCCGTCAATTCGAAGACGCTGCCACACCCGGCAGGCGGGTTGCATGTGAGATAATCGCCGCCCTGTATGGTGATGCCGAAAACATCTCCTCTGCGGTCGAGATACAAGGTCCCGGAGACGCCAAAATACGGGCCGACGTGTCCACCCCCGCCGCCAAAGTCGTAAAGGATCGTGTAGGTGCCATCGGGCGCGATCTTGTAAAGCATACCGCAGCCGAGCCCCAAGCAATCCGTTCCCGCGCTTTGCATTGTCCCGCCATAGAGATTGCCGTTTGAATCGAAGACTGGAGGTGCCTCGGGATAGCCGCCGTCGTTCTTTGTCCGCGTGAACGCGTGCAACACGGTTTCGGCGCCGCTGACCGGATCCATCTTGAACACGGTGCCATTGGCACCGGAGCCGCCGGCGATTGTCGTGCCGTAAAGCATTCCGTCGGGTCCGACAGTAAGTCCACCCGTCGGTTGCCAGCCGTCATTGCCGGAGGGTCCCAAGAACGCGTGAAGCACCGTCAGCTTGCCCGTCTTTGGTACCATCCTGAAGACGGTCCCGCAGCCGTTGCTGCAAGCCACGTCGCCGCCGTATTGAGTCATGCCGTAGAGATTGCCGTCTTTGCCGACCGCCAGCCCGGAAGGATAGATGCCGTTTGCAATTTTGTTGGGATCGAACGAGTAAAGCAGAGCCTCCGATCCATTGGCGGTCAGTTTGAACACCGAACCGTAATTATAGGCGCCGCCGTCTCCGCCGACGCCGTACAGGTTTCCATGTCTGTCCATTGCGAGTGCCACCGGCCGCGCGGCATCGGTGGGTGCACCCACGAAGGAATATAGCGTCGACTTAGTGCCGTCGGGCGCGATCTTGAAAATCGTGCCGCAATTTCCGATGCAATTTGCCGACGATCCTCCTGTGTAAGTCACGCCGTAGATATTGCCGGCATTGTCGGCGACGATGCTCATCGGCTGGTCGCCGTCCGTGCCTCCGGTAAAGGCATAGACGATGTTGTAGGTGTTCCCGGCCGTGGCAGGACGCGGAAAAAGCACGATCATGGACCCCGCAATCGCGCACGCGAGGCAAAAACTCCGAAACATCATTCCCTCCCCAATTCGCGCAGCGGCGAGAACTTGCCGTTACGTCATGAGGAAAGAGAAAGCTTACTGCCAGTAATCTTCAAGCAACTTGAAGCTTCATTATTTCCAGCGCTCTCCGAGAGAGAAACTGGCGACGCAGAAGTCGGTTTGAAAACTGATTCGGGCCAATAGGCTCGCTGCGCGGCACAAACCGTAAGTAGCGCAACCGCTTGCCGGCCCTGTATAAAAGGAGCCGGAGGCGGTTGTGGCGGCGCTGGAACAGGCTGAATTCGAGGACCGGGCGGACGGATTCGCGCGCGAGCTGGTCGCGCGCGCCAAGCTCACGCCGGAAGCACTCGCACGTGCCCGGCAAGCCTGCCGGGAGACGGGCGAGCGGCTGGAGCATGTCCTGACCCGTCTCGGCCTGATGGGCGAGCGCGACCTTGCCGAGGCCATGGCCGCGCATCTGGGCTTGCCGGTGGTGGGCCTGAGCGACCTTCCCGTGATGCCGCTCCTCGAAGAAGCGCTCAAGCGCAGCTTCCTGCACGACAAGCTGGTGCTGCCGCTGCAGGAGCGCGACGATGCGGTCGTCGTCGCGATGGTCCACCCGCTCGACGATTTCGCCTGCGAAGCGGTGCGCTTCGCAGCTGGCAAGCCGGTGGCGCGCACGGTGATCACGCCCGCCGATTTCGAGATCGGCTATGCGCGCCTCTATGGCGAGGGCAAGTCCGAGATCCGCCGCATCGCCGAGGAGAGCGCCGACGCCGGCGAGGCCTTCGGCGACGACGTCGACCGGCTGAAGGACGTGGCGAGCGAAGCGCCGGTGGTGCGCCTGGTCAATCACCTGATCACTCGTGCCGTCGAGCTGCGCGCCTCGGACATCCATATCGAGCCCATGGGCGCGGAGCTGCGCATCCGCTATCGCATTGACGGCGTGCTGCAGCCGGTCGAGTCGCCGCCGCCGCATCTGGCGCCGCTGGTGATCTCGCGCATCAAGATCATGGCCAAGCTCAACATTGCCGAACGCCGGCTCGGTCAGGACGGCCGCATCGGCATCGCGGTGCGCGGTAAGGACATCGATATGCGCATCGCCACGACGCCGACGATCCATGGCGAAAGCGTGGTGCTGCGCATTCTCGATCGCGCCGGGCTGGACCTGAGCTTCGGGGCGTTGGGCTTCGAGGACGGACAGATCGCCGCCTTCCGCGCGCTGATCGGCGAGCCGCACGGCATCGTTCTGGTCACCGGGCCCACCGGCAGCGGCAAGACCACGACGCTCTACAGCGCCCTTTTGGAGCTCAACACGCCGCAGAAGAAGATCCTCACCATCGAGGATCCGGTCGAATACCAGCTCGCCGGCATCAACCAGGTGCAGGTCAAGCCGCAGATCGGGCTCAGCTTCGCCAACGTCCTGCGGTCGTTCCTGCGCCACGATCCCGACATCATGATGATCGGCGAAATCCGAGACCTGGAGACGGCGGAGATCGCGGTGCAGGCGGCGCTCACCGGCCATCTCATCCTCTCGACCTTGCATACCAACGACGCCGCCAGCGCGCTGACGCGCTTGATGGACATGGGGGTCGAGGACTACCTGCTCTCCTCCACGATCAACGGCGTCGCGGCGCAGCGGCTGGTGCGGACGCTATGCCGGCATTGCCGCGAGCCCTATCGGCCGGTGGAGGAACTGGTCGAGCGCATCGGACTGCGCCCGTTCGCGGCGGGAGACATCGTGCTTCACCGCGCGGTGGGCTGCGAGCATTGCAACCGCACCGGCTTTCGCGGGCGCAATTCGATCGTGGAGATCATGCCGCTCGCGGGCGAGCTGCGCCGCGCGGTGCTCAAACGCGCCGATGCGGAATCCTTGGGCGCGCTCGCGGTGCAGTCGGGCATGCAGACAATGCGCGTGCACGGCCTGAAGAAAGCGCTCGCCGGCGAGACCACGGTGGAAGAAGTCCTGCGCGCGACGCGGTCGGTCTAGCGATGGCGAATTTCCGCTACAAGGCGATGACGGAAACCGGCGCCATCGTGCGCGGCAGGCTCGACGCGGACTCCCAGGGCGCCGCCATCCGCCAGTTGCGCGCGAAAGGCCATTTCCCCTTGTCCGCCGCCCCGGAAGGCGACGGCACGCTGGCGCAGAAGATCGCCGCGGCCCTGCCGGGGCGCCGCGGAGTCTCGTCGCGCGTTCTGGCGATCGCGACCCAGGAACTCGCCGAGCTTCTGGACGCGGGCCTCGAGCTCGACCGCAGCTTGGGCGTGCTGATCGGTCTGAAGACGCTGATCCCTCTGAAGGAGGCGTTGGTGGCGGCGCGACAGCGCGTGCGCGACGGCGCGGTGCTGGCCGACGCGCTCGCCCGCGACTTTCCTAAATTCTATGTCGGCATGGTGCGGGCCGGCGAACTCGGCGGCGCGCTCGCGCCGGCGCTGCGCCGCCTGGCCGGTTATCTCGCGCGCACCCAGGCGATCCGCGACTCGATCGTCTCCGCGCTGATCTATCCCGCGATCCTGTCGGCGACGGCGGGTCTCTCGGTCTTCATCATCCTCGCCTTCGTGCTCCCCGAATTCAAACCGCTGTTCGCCCAGGCAGGCGCGGCCCTGCCGCTGCCGAGCCGCATGGTGATGGCGTTCGGCGATTTCGTGCGCGATTCGTGGTGGCTCGGGCTGATCCTGCTCGCCGCCGTCTGGTTCGGTGCGCGCGAGGCGCTGCGCGATCCCGCCCGCCGCCGGCGCGTGGACGCGGCGATGCTGCGGCTGCCGGTTCTGGGCAGCCTGCTCTGCGCCATCGAAGTCGAGCGCTTCAATCGCATCCTCGGCACCCTGCTTTCGAACGGAGTCGAGCTACCCGCGGCTCTCGAACTCGCCAAGGAGGTGCTGGGCAACACGGCCTTGCGCGCAGCCGTCGGCGAAACGGCCCGCAGCCTTCGCGAAGGCGAGGGTTTCGCGCGAAGACTTGCCGCGCATACCGTGTTCCGGGATGCGACGCTCGATCTGGTGCAGATCGGCGAGGAGACCGGCAAGCTCGACGAGATGCTGATCCGCCAGGCCGATCTCGACGAGCAGCGCATCAAGCACACCATCGACCGGCTGCTGGCGCTGCTGGTGCCCGCGCTGACCATTCTGCTCGGGCTTGTGGTCGCCGGTCTGATCGGCTCCATGCTGATCGCCATCCTGAGCGTCAACGATCTGGCCCTGCAATGAGGCTTGCCATGCACCGACACGATCTGCGCGAGCGCGGCTACACCTTGATGGAGCTCCTGGTGGTGCTCGCGATCCTGGGGCTGCTCACCGCGATCGCCACGCCCTATGTCCTGCACTATCTCGAGACCGCCAAGGTCAAGACCGCGCGCACCGAGATCGCCAATATCGGCGTCGGCCTCGACATGTTCAAATCCGATGTCGGTCGCTATCCCACGACCAGCGAAGGGCTTCAGGCGCTGCTCAAGCCGCCGACCGGCGTCGAGGAATGGAGCGGGCCCTACATCAAGAAACTGGACACCTTTCTCGATCCCTGGGGCCGGCCCTATCACTACGTTTCGCCCGGCGAGCACGGCGAATACGATATCTACAGTTACGGCCCCGACAAGGCGCCGAAGCCCGACCAGACCAAGCCGCCGGTGGCCAATTGGTAGCGATGCGTCCGCCCCAATCCGCGCCAGGCTTCACGCTGCTCGAAATGCTGGTGGCGCTGACGATCATGAGCGCGGGTGTCGCGCTGCTGTTCGCGATCATGGGAAAGACCCTGACGCGCGATCGGGACATCCAGTCGCGCATGGCCGCGCGCGTGCTGGCGGTGCGGCTGCTCAATCAAGCCGAAACGGCACCGGACGTGCGCTTCGGCCAGAGGAGTGGAACAGGGGAGGGTGGACTGAGCTGGACGCTGGATGTCGCGCCCTATGGCGGCGACGAGGATGTGCAGGCGTGGCCGGCTGCCGCCGCGGCGCTGACGGCGAAGGTGCGCTGGGGCCGCGAGCCGACGCAAAGTCTTGCCCTCTCCAGCCTGCGCCTCGTGCCGAAGGAGCAGCGGCCGTGAAACGCAGCGACGGCGGGTTCACCTTGCTCGAGCTCTTGGTGGCCCTGACGCTGCTGGCCTTTTTGAGCGTGGCGCTGGTGGCTGCGCTGCGCTTCGGCACCGCGAGCTGGCGCAAGTCGCAGGACACCAATCTGCAACTGCATGACATCCGCGAGGCCGCGAGCGCGATCGAACACACACTGGCGCGGATCTATCCCAAATTCATCGACCGGCCGCCGGCCACGCCCTTCGTCGATTTCGACGGCGGGCAAACGCGGATGCAGTTCTTCGTTGCGGATCCCCGCTCCGGCTTCCTGATGCGCACGGTGCTGAGCGCCGAACGCTCGGGCCCATTGCTGTCTTTGCGCTTCAAGGACGAACCGGACATCGTCGCATGGGATGCCGCGCCCGGCCGTCAATTGCTGGGCGGTCTGTCGGGCCTCGCCTTCGCGTATTTCGGCCAGGCCGATGGCGAGCGCGGCGCGGCCTGGCATTCTTCCTGGCATCGGCAATCCGCGCTGCCGACGCTGATCCGTGTACGGATCGCTTCCGGCGACCGCCGCGGGCCTGTTCCCGAAGTCCTGATCGCGCCCAGGATTGCGGCCGACGTGGGATGCGAGTTCGATGCGGCGATCAAATTCTGCCGGGGCCGCAAATGAGCGCCGAACCGCAGGCCAGCGCGCCGGATCTCGCGATGGCGGACATCGCCAGGCTCTGGTGGACCGAATGGAAGAGGGTGTCCGCCGCGCTGATCCGGGGCATCCTGCCGGAGGATGGACGAGAGCTGATTGCCGCGCAACGCGGCAGCACGTTCGAGATCGTGTGGCACGATGGCGAGAGCGGACGGGTCGTCGGCACAGAGCCGGGCCGCACATTTCCCGCGGCCGAAATCCCGGTGCGCGATGTCATACTGCAGCTGGCGCCGGACGACGTGCTGCGGTCGTCGCTGCGGCTGCCCTACGCGCGCGCCCACGTGCTCCTCAAGGCGCTGCAGTTCGAGATCGAGCACATCAGTCCGCTGCCCGCGAACGAGATCTATTTCGATTTCCGCGTCGTCGCGCGCGACCGCGCGGAAAAAGCCGCCGAGTTTGAGGTCCGCATCGTCCGCCGTCGGATCGTCGATGCCCTGGCGGCGCAGTGCCGCTCGGCGGGACTGGCCGTGTCGGGCATCCGCTTTGCCGACGGTCTCGCGGCCGGCGCCGGCACGTTCCCCGTCGATACCGGCGCGAGGCTCAAGTCGCGCTGGCGCAGGTCCAAGCTGCGCGTCTTCGCCGCCGCGATTCCGCTTCTCGCGGCGGCGCTTCTGCTGGCTCTCTATCTGCGCGGAGAACAGGTGCTGGACACGCTCGGTGACCGGGTCGCCAACGACAGCGTCGCCGCCGCCAGGGTCGAGCAGCTGCGCGGCCGCATCGAGCGCGCGACGCAACAACTGCGCTTTCTGGGCGAACAGAAGCGCGCGCCGCTGTTCGCGGCCGTGCTCGCCGAGGTGACGCACACATTGCCGGACGGAAGCTGGCTGACGCAGCTGGACGTGAGCGGCAACAAGATCCGAATCGAAGGCTACTCGCGGGCGGCAGCGGACCTGATCGCGGCGTTCGACCGCTCCCCCTATTTCGCCAATGCACAATTCGCCGCCCCCGTGACGCAAGGCAGCGCGCCGGGCATCGAGCGCTTCGATCTCAGCGTGGAATTGGCCGGGGCGCACAAATGAACCTGGGATTTCTCGCCAGCCCGATTGCCGCGCGTTGCGGGCTCGCGGCCTGCGCCATCGTGTTGGCGCTTGCGATCGGCGTTCCGATCGCCATGGCATTCCAGGCACAGCAGGACAATATCGACGATGCCCTGCAGCAATGGGGAACTGCGGGCGCCGAGATCGCGACCCGCGCCGCGCTTGAGTCCCAGCTCTCTTCGCTCAATCGCCGCGGCGCCTCGGTGCCTGGAATCGTCGAAGGCGGCGGCACCGCGCTCGCCCAGGCGCGCCTGCAAGGCGACATCAAGAACATCGTCGAGGCGGCCAAGGGCGAAGTGCGCAGCATGCAGGCGCTCCCTGCCAACCAGCGGGGCGCCTTCGAGGTTATCGCCATCCAATGCGATCTTGCGATTCCGCAGACCCGCATCAAGGATCTGACCTACGCCATCGCGGCGCACGCGCCGTACCTTTTCGTCGATCAGGCGACGATCGCTTCACCGCCATCCAATCCCGACGATCCTGCCGATCGCGACGTCGTGCTGGACGTCCGCTGGACGATTCATGGCTACCGCTGGGCGGGACGGCGATGATCGCGCGGCGCCATCTCGTTCTGGGCTTTGCCGGCTTCGATGTGCTGCTCGGCGCGGGGCTGCTGTTCGCGCTTGCGGCGCCGATCTCCGTGCCCGATCCGCCCGACATCGCAATCAGGCTCAAGACTTTCCAATCCGCCACAGGATCGCCGGTGGTGACGCCGCCGCCAGAGGCCTTCGCCGAGATCGCCCAGCGGCCTTTGTTCTCGCCGTCGCGGATCGGGGCCGCCGCAGGGCCGGCCGCAAGCGCCGCACCGCCGGACATCCACCTTGTCGGCATCATTGCCGACAAGCAACAGAAGCTGGCCCTGGTCAAAGCGTCCGGAGAAAGTCTCGCGGTCGCGTTGCGCGTGGGGGCGAGCATTGCGGGCTGGCGCGTGACCGCCATCGAGAGCGACCGCATGGTGCTGGAGGCCGGCGGCAACCGCAGCGAAATCCGCTTCGATCCCAACAAGGCCTCGAAGCCGGCCGCGCCGGCGCCCGTCACTTCCCAGTAGTATCCGCGGGAAGAATGGTGCAAAGAGAGCGCAACTAGAACAGAACAAGTGGGCTGGTTCGTGAGCATCCTGTCTGGTCTTGCGCGGGTCGCCCCGGTCGCAGCGCTTTGGATTGCGCTCGCCGGCTGCTCCAGCGACGGCGGCGTCGCGACGGCGCAATCGCCGGCCGCCGCGCCGCAGCCCGCTCCCGCCGCCAGCCCGTCCTCGCCATCCGCCGAAGCACCGACACCTGCGCCAACCCAACCCGAGGCCAAATTCGAGGTCTATCCCGGCAGCGGCGACTTCACCGGCGCAGCGCGCTCGCGCATCGCGCGAACCAAGGTCGGGGAAGAAGGCGACATCACGCTCAATTTCGTCAACACCGACATCAGAGACGTCGCCAAGGCGGTGCTGGGCGACTACCTGAAGCTCAACTACGAGATCGGCGCCAATGTGCAGGGCACGGTCACCATCCAGACCAGCCAGCCGCTCCGGCGCGCGCAGGTGCTGCCCGCGCTCGAACAAGCGCTGAGGCTCAACGGCATGGCGCTGGTAGAGTCGCACGGCATCTACAAGGTCGTGCCGATGAGCGATGCGCCGAAACTGGCCGGGATCGGCGGCAGCCGCAAAGCCGATGCCGGCTATGGCGTCGACATCGTGCCGGTGCGCTACGTGAGCGCGGCGCAGATGCAGAAGCTGCTGGAACCGTTGGCGCCGGCGTCGGGCATCGTCCATGTCGATACCTCGCGCAATGTGCTCTTGATCGAAGGCACCGCGGAAGAGCGCCAGACCTTGCGCGACGACATCGCGCTGTTCGATGCCGACTGGCTGAGCGGCATGTCGTTCGCCATCATTACGCCGAACTACACCGACGCGGTCGAACTGACGAAGGAACTGAACCAGGTGATGGGCGGCCTGAACAGCCCGATGAACGATCTCGTCCAGCTCGTGCCGATCGAGCGGCTGAACGCGGTGCTCGCGATCTCGCATCAAGCGAAATATCTCGACCATTTGCGCGCCTGGGTGAACCGCCTCGACCGTCCGGGCCAGGGCAGCGACAAGCGCATCTATGTCTATGACGTGCAGAACGGACGGGCGTCCGATCTGGCCAACACCCTGGGGAAATTGCTGTTCGGCAGCAGCGGTGCCTCCCCATCGCATGCACTGCCCGCAGGCGGCAGTGCCGCTCTGGCCCCGAATTTGGAGCCCGGGCTAGCCAACGGCGGCAGCGGTCCGTCGGCCGCCGCCGCGACGTCCGGCAAGTCCGGCATCGCGGGCATGGCTGCGGAGTCGATCTCGGTGAGCGGCAACGCCGCCGGCATCGGCAGCCTCAGCATCACGGCGGACGAAACCAACAACGCGCTCGCGATCCTCGCCACGCCGCAGCAATACGGCATCATCGAGCAGGCGCTGCGCAAGCTCGACGCGGCGCCGCTCCAGGTGCTGCTGGAGGCCGCCATCGCCGAGGTGACACTCACCAAGAACACGCAATACGGCGTGCAGTATTTCTTCCAGCCCAACGCGGCCAACCAGATCGTGCTCTCCGACAGCGGCTCTTCGGCCATCGCGCAGTCGTTTCCCGGCTTCTCCTACATGTTCTCCAATGGCAACGACATCAAGGTGATCCTGGATGCGATCTCGACCATCACCCATGTCGAGGTGGTGTCGTCGCCGGAGGTGATGGTTCTGAACAACCAGACCGCCAACCTGCAAGTGGGCAACCGGGTGCCGATCATCACGGAACAGGCGGTTTCGACGACCTCGGGCGATGCGCCGATCGTCAACAGCGTCGAGTATCAGGACACCGGCGTGATCCTGAAAGTCACGCCGCGCGTCAACCGCGGCGGCATGGTGATGCTCGACATCTCCCAGGAAGTCAGCGAAGTGGCGTCGGCGACCACGACGGGTATCCAGTCGCCGACGTTCCAGGAGCGCAAGATCAACAGCTCGGTCGCGGTCCAGGACGGCGAGACGCTGATCCTGGGCGGCCTGATCAGCGACAGCCGCTCGACCACCAAGAGCGGGGTGCCGTTCCTCGAGGAGGTGCCGGTGTTGGGAAACCTGTTTCGAGACACGGGCCACGACCACGAGCGCACCGAGCTGATGGTGATGATCACGCCCCACGTCGTCGACGATCTCAGGAAAGCGCGCAAAGTCACCGATGACCTACGCCGCAGATTGCCATCCGTGCAGGCGGTGCTGGAGCGCGCGCGCTAGCCCGCAGTCTGGCTGGGCGCTCGTCTCCGTGCTCTGGGCCTTGACCGCGATTGCGCTGCTGGCGGCTGCAGCGCAAAGCCTGACCGCGACGTCCTATGACGCCGAGCGGCGGGCGCTGGACGCGGCGCAGGCGCAGAGCGTGCTCGATGCCGCGGTGACGCGCGCCGTGCTGGGAATCTCCGACCGACGTCCGCGGGCGCGCTGGCGGGTGGATGGCACGGCGCGCATGTTCGTCTTCCGGGACGCCGCGGTGCGCATCCTGGTGCAGGACGAGCTGGGGCGGGTCGATCTCAATGCGGCAAGCGCCGCGACGATCCGCCAGGTGTTCTTGGGCCAGGGCCTCGAACTCGATGCCGCGACGCGCCTGTCCGATCGCATCGCCGATTGGCGCGAAGCGCCGGGCCCGGGACGTCTCAATGGCGGCAGCGACGCAGACTACAAGGCGGCCGGTCTCGCCTATGTGCCGCGTCATGGCGCATTCCAGACCGTGGAGGAATTGCGCCTGGTGCTGGGAATGACGGCATCGCTCTTCGCTAAGGTGCGCGGCGCACTCACCGTTTACAGTCATCGCCCGACATTCGATCCCGCGGTGGCGACGCCGCAGGCTTTGGCGGTGCTCTATCCCGACGATCCGGAAAAGATCGCCCAGATTCTGCGCGCCCGCGCCGAAGCCGGCGCGAACGATCTCGCCGGTCCGATTCTGCCGGCTCCAGGACACGCCTTCACGATCGAAGCGGAGATCGCGCGGCGCGGACGCACCTACCGGCGCTGCGCCGTGATCGAATTGACCGGCGATGCGCAGCGCCCCTTCTTCGCGCTTGCCTGGCAATGAAAAAGGGCCGGCGCGAACGCCGGCCCTTCTCCGCCCATAACGCGTCCGTTCAGCCTTGCGGCGCGGACGGCATGGAATTGATCTGGTCCTGCGTGAGCTGCGCCACCACGACATTGCGCGACTGGTCGTAGCTCAGCTTGTTCGCATCGATCGCAACGACCTTGCTCTTGGCGCCGAGCAGCGCGACGTCGACCATCTGCGGCTTGCCGTCGCTGCCGGTGACGACCTTCTGCACCGCACCGACCGCCTGACCCGAGGAGGTCTCGACGCTGGCATTGGTCAGCGATTGCGGCGGATTGGAGATCTGCGCAAGCATGATCGTGCCCGACGCGGCCGCCGTTCCGGTGGTCGTCGTCTTCTCGTCATTCATCGCAGTGCGGTCGGAGGCCGTGGTATTCGCAGTGGTGGTGGTCTCCGGGGCGGCGCTCGCCTGCTGTCCGGGCGAGCCGCTGGTGCTGGCGGAGCCGCTTATCTCGCTCGTGCCGGCACTGCCGTTGGTGCTGCCGGTGACTTCGGCCTTGGCGCCGGTGTCGGCCTGCGCCGTCTGCTGGCCCTGCGCCGACATGGTGGACTGCGTGCCGGTGGTCGAGGTGTCCGAGGTGGACGCGGTCTGCGTGCCTGTTTGGTTGGTTTCGCCCGCTTGCGCCATCTGCAGCTGCTGCTGGTTCAGCTGATTGGTCTCGCGGCGCTCTTCCGCGGTTGACGGATGGTGGGTGAACGCGAGGGCGGGCAGGTTGATGAAAGCGACGCTGATGGCCGCGGTGCCTCCCAATGCAAGAGTCCTGATCTTCATATTTATCTCCCTGATGTCTGTCGACGTCTGGCCCACCCTTTCCCGATCCACGAACAAAACGTTTCTGTAATTGCGAAGTTCCGGTTCCTGCATGCGGGAGGATGCGCGGAACGCATTGTTTCGACTTCGCGTTTGACTTGGGGCGAATAGAGGCAAAGCCATGGCGAAAGCGAAACTTCTCGAAGACATAAAGGCCGATCCCTCGCGCTTTTATCCCGCGCCCACCGACGTGATCCGCGACCGGCGCTTCTCCGATACGGAGCGACTGGAGATCCTCAAGGCATGGGAACGCGATGCGCGCTCAAGCTACGAAGGCGAGGACGACATCGGCGAACAGCCCGGCGCGCTGGAAGTTGTGATGAAAGCCAGGACCGAGGTCGAGGAGCGCATCGCCGCCTCGCCGAAGATGGAGACCGGCGCCGGACGTTGACCGGCCCGCCGACCGGAGCAGAAAGCGGGGGCTGGCGTAGCGCGCCTTCGTCGGCGCCGCGGGCCGTAGGCAAACGAAAAGGCGCCCTTTTGGGGGCGCCTTGCGAAGTTGAAAGGTAGAAAGGAGCGGACACCGGCACGGGGCTGTCGAAGGGGCTGGGGCGTACCGAGCCAGACGTCCGCTCCTGGATACATAACGAGGCCCACCTCTATCGGTTCCCTCCTACCCCAAAAAATTTTTACCGGATGCCCGTTCGGCGCCAGAAACCAGCGGAAATGCTCAAAAAAAAGAGCAGAAAAAAAAGTCCCAGGAACGCCTTTGCCAGTAACGCCGCGAGTCCCACCAGGGCAAAAAAGGCCAGATAGGCCGCGGCGATTGCCAAGAGACCGAAGGTCAGCCCCCAGCCGGCCACGGCCTAGGCCGCCCTGACCGTTTGGGGGTGGAAAAACAACGCCTGCCCCACCGTCGCCTGAACCGTCTCCGGCAGGAAGGGCTTGGCGATCAGATAGGCAGGCTCCGGCCGCTCGCCGGTGAGGAGCTTTTCCGGGTAGGCGGTCACGAAGATCACCGGGATGTCGAAACTGCGCAATATTTCGCTCACGGCGTCGATGCCGGAGCCCCCCTCCCCCAGATTGATGTCCGCCAGCACCAGGCCGGGCCGCTTGGCCCGCGCCATGGCCACCGCTTCGTCGCGGGTGGCGGCCTTGGCGACCACGTCGTGACCCAGCTCGACCAGGAGGGCTTCGAGATCCATCGCGATGATCGGCTCATCCTCGATGACGAGGACGCGCGACGCCAGCATCTTGTCGATGGTGTCCTGCGCCTCGACGATGGCGGCCTCGAGCTCCTTTGCCGACATTCCCAGAATGAAACCGGCCTCTTCGAGGCTGAAGGCCTCCACCGAGGTGAGCAGCACGGCCGCGCGCTTGGGCGTGGACAGCGCCTTGAGCCGTGCCTCGGGCGTGGCAAGCGGGGACGAATCCGGCGCGCCCTGATCGGGATCGGCCGACCAGTTCTGCTGAAAAGCGCGGTAAATCGCGACCCGCGGCGCCTCGTCCTGGTCCAAGGAAAGCTTGCCCGCGACCAGCGCCGCCAGGGTGGCGCGCACCGCGGCGTCGCCCCGTTCCTGACTTCCCGTCAGGGCGCGCGCGTAGCGCCGCAGGTACGGCAAATGAGGCGCAAGCGCTTGATTAAGAGGCATGATCCCGGCTCCTTCTTCGACAGTCGCAAAATAGGTCCAAGCAGCAACGGCGGAGTCCAGAATTAGTTCCATCCTTTGACGGAACCAAGCCCAATCGACGGCGTTTAGCGGATCAGGGGCGCGCTGGGCTGCGTCCATCACGTCCGGGATTGCGCGCCCGGAGCCCACGTCGGAGAATGGTCTTGTCGACTCTGCAAACTCACCGGACGATCAGATTGTCCAAGGACGACAGCGACAACGGCGGCAAATCGCGCGCCATCCGAGCCCGACAACGCGCCATCGGCCGCGAGCTGCGGCGCATGTACGACGGCGTCGTCAGCGAAGCGGTGCCGGACGATCTGCTCGATCTCCTGCGCCGCATGGACGAGGCCGACCTCGAAAAAAAGAAATCGTCCTGATGACCCGCGCCGACATGCATGAGACCGGCCAAGCTCGCGGGACGAGCGAGCCGACAGCGGATTTCAAGACCGAGCTCTTGGGATTGGTGCCGTTCCTGCGCGCCTTCGCCCGCTCGCTGACGGGCAACTACGAATCCGCGGACGATCTGGTCCAGGAGACGCTGGTCAAGGCCTGGCAGTCGCGCGACACTTTCGAGCTCGGCACGAACCTGAAGGCATGGCTGTTCACCATCCTGCGCAACCAGTTCTATTCCGACCGCCGGCGCGCCTGGCGCCAGGCGCCGTGGGACCAGGACGCGGCCGAGCGCATGCCGGGCACCAGCCAGGACCAGAACTGGGCCGCGGATCTGAGCGACACCGCGCGTGCCCTGCAGCTCTTGCCGGACGAGCAGCGCGAAGCCTTGATCCTGGTCGGCGCGGGCGGGTTCTCCTACATGGATGCGGCGGCGATCGTGAAATGCAATGTGGGCACGGTGAAGAGCCGCGTCGCCCGCGCGCGCAAGGCACTGCTTGCCATCCTCGAGAAGCAGGACAGTCTTCCCTCGCGAAAGCGGCCCGATGAAGGCGAAGCGGCGCGTGAAATCATGGCGCAGCTCGACGCCCTGGCTCCTGCCGGCCTGCCCAATGCCTTCGGACGAAGAAAAGCCAAGACCCGCGCGGACTAGACCGCCCAGATCCCTTCGAGTACGCCTGATATGGTGGGTGAGCCTGGCGCTCCTGCCGATCGGTGTGCTCCTCGTCCTGCTGGGCATCGAACGCGCGAGCGTGGACGTGACGCATGTGCGCCAGACGCTGGTGCAGACGGTGCGCATCGCGGCTTCCAACGAAGAAAACGTGCTGGCCTCGAGCGAGCAGATCCTTCGCACGCTGGCCAAGATCGACGATGTGCGCGCGCCGCGCGCGTCGTGCGACCAGACTCTGGCCGCGGTGCTCGCCGGCATGCATTTCCTCACCAACCTGGCTCGGATCGACGCGCAGGGACGCGTCATATGCTCCGCCGTTCCGGCCGCGAAGGGCATGATGGTCGATCCCGCCTTGCTGCGTGACGTGCGCCAGCGCATGAGCTTCACCGTCAGCGGCGAACTCATGAGTCCCCTCACCCATGGGCGAATCATCGGTGCGATCCTGCCGCTTGCCGGCCCCCTGGGCCGCTTCGACGGCGCGGTCGCGGTCGGTATCGGCGCAAACTGGCTGGACCACATTCTCAGGGCGCGCGATCCGCCCAAGGGCGCGGTGATCGCAGTCTTCGACCGCTCCGGCAAAATCGTCGCCAGCAACGACGATCGGGTCTCCCGGTCGCTGTTCGCGCAGTTGCCGGAACCGCAGGCGCTGCGCGGCGGGTTGGACGCGCGGCAGGACGGCAGCGGCCGGCGCTGGATCGTCACCGCCGCGCCGCTGCTCGGCAGCAACGTCTTCGTCGCACTGGCGATGCGGCAGAACCAGCTTTTCGTTCCGACCTATCTGACGATGGCGACGGATTTCCTGTTGCCAATCGTGATGCTGGGACTGGCCTGGATCGCGATTTGGTTCGCTGCCGAGAGCCAGATCACGCAATGGATCGTCTATCTGCGCCGCATCGCGGCAGCCTATCGAGGCGGGCATTACGGCGCCCGGCCCGCGCTCCAAAGCGCGCCCGAGGAGTTCCAGTCGCTGGGCAGCGCGATGGCGGAGATGGCGGCCGGCATCCAGGATCGCGACCAGCGCCTGCGCGACGTCATCGCACAGAAGACGTTACTGCTGCGCGAGACGCATCACCGGGTGAAGAACAACCTGCAGATCGTGATGAGCCTGTTGAGCCTCCAGTCAAGCCAGATCCGGGAGCCGGCGGCGAAGGCCGCCCTCAGTCAGGCGCAGGCGCGCATCGATGCGCTCGCCCTCGTCCACCGCCTGCTGCACGAGGTCGAAGACCAGACCACGGTGGATCTCAAACGGCTGCTGGGAGAGCTGGCCCGCAAGATTTTCGAAGGCGCATCACTGGACGGCGCCGCGATCCATACCAACGTCGATTGCGTGAACATTCAGGTGCCGAGCGAGATCGCGGTGCCGATCGCGCTGTTCACGGTCGAAGCGCTGATGAACATCTCGAAGTTCGCATTTCCGGAATCGCATGGCGACGGAAGCGTGCGCGTGGCGCTGCAACGGCACGACCGCCAGCTTGCGCTCGCCATCGAAGACGACGGAATCGGTTATCTCACGGCTGCCGCGACGCCCGGAATCGGCAGCCGCCTGCTCGACGTGTTCGCGCGCCAGGTGCGCGGCAAGCTCTGCGTCACGTCCAAACCGGACCAGGGCACGATTGTGGAACTCGTATTCGCCGATCCTTCGCCGATGCAATGAAGGGCGTCGGCGAGACGGAATCGTTCACCACGGCGCCGCAAAAATGACATAGATGACGGCGAGCACGGCGAGCGCCGCAGAAAGGCTGATCGCCAGCACGTAACGCGCATAGGTGCCTGTCACGGCTTGGCGTGCTTCGACCGTGGTTCTGCGCGGACCAAGATTGGGAGTTCCCGAAGACGTCAATGTTTGTTTCATCTTTCGGAAACGCTGCGACTGTCAAAGGGTTGCCGCCGGAACCCTCGCTGGCGCCGAACGTTTCTCAATTGACGGGCAGGGCTTTCAGCAAAGGAGATTCGCGCATGTCAAAGACCGTATCGATCCTTGCCGCCGTGCTTGCAGGCGCGGCGGTGATGACCGCACCCGCCATGGCTTCGCCCGCGGGCGTGAAGGTCGGAACGCTGACCTGCCACGTCGCAAGCGGGTGGGGCTTCATCTTCGGCTCGTCCAAGGACCTGCATTGCAACTTCAGCAACGGCCGGCACTTCGAACGTTACGCCGGATCGATCTCCAAGTTCGGCGTCGACATCGGTTACACCGAAGGCGGCGAGTTGATCTGGACCGTGTTCGCGCCGGAATCCGACATCCATCCAGGCGCGCTGGAAGGCAGCTATGCCGGCGCCACTGCCAGCGCCACCGTCGCGGTGGGCTTGGGTGCCAATGTGCTGGTGGGCGGCCTCGACAGGTCGATCGCGCTGCAGCCCTTGAGCGTCGAAGGCAACTCCGGCCTCAACGTCGCGGCCGGCATCGGCTCGATCAATCTGAAATATGTCCCGCGCGAGGAAAGCCGGGAAGAGAGCCGCGAGGAGCGCCGCGACTGACGCGCGTTCCCTGATGCATGGGGATTGCCCTCTCCGCCGCAGGACGCGGCGGTGAGGGCATTTCCGTTTTCCGAAACGACCTAAGAAACTATTCCAAGACGCCTGCCGACCTTCTCGAAGGCAGCGAGCGCGAAGGCGATCTGCGCATCCGTCAGCGACGCGCAGGCCTGGATGCGCAGGCGCGCGGTTCCTTCCGGCACCACGGGATAACCGAAGCCGGTGATGAAGATGCCTTCGTCGAGGAGCGCCTTGCTCATGCGGATGGCGAAGGCGGTGTCGCCGACGATGATCGGCACGATGGCCGAGTCGCCGTCGAGCGGCTTGAAGCCGCGCTCCTTCAGGCCATCGCGGAGCATGCGCGTGATGGCATGCAGCCGCGCGACGCGCTCCGGCTCGCGCTCCAGGATTTCGATCGCCTTCATCGCGCTCGCCGCGATGGTCGCGGGCAGCGCATTGGAGAACAGCTGCGGCCGCGAGACCTGGCTGAGGAAATCCGTCAATGTCTTGGAGCCCGCGACGTAGCCGCCGGCGGCGCCGCCCAAGGCCTTGCCCAATGTGCCGGTGACGATATCGATGTCGCCCTCGACGCCGAAATGTTCCGCGGTTCCGCGGCCATGTGCGCCCATGACGCCGGTGCCGTGGGAATCGTCGAGGATGATCGCCGCGCCGTGCTTGCGCGCCAGCGCGACGATCCCGGGCAGCGGGGCGAGATCGCCTTCCATGCTGAAGACGCCGTCCGTCACCACGAAGATGCGCCGCGCACCCTTCACCGCGTCGAGCTTGGCGTCGAGATCCGCCATGTCGGCATGCTTGTAGACCAGCCGCCGCGCCTTGGCGCCGCGGCAGCCGTCGATCAGCGAGGCGTGGTTCAGCTCGTCGGACACCAGCGCGTCGCCTTCGCCGGCGATGGCGGGGATCAGTCCGGTGTTCGCCGCCCAGCAGGAGACATAGGTCAGCGCGTTTTCGGTGTGCGACAGCCTTGCCAGCGCGCGTTCGATCTCATCGTGGATCGAGAACGTGCCGCAGATGAAGCGCACCGAGGCGGTGCCCGCGCCGAATCGTTCGAGCGCCTCCTTGCCGGCCGCGATGACCTCGGGATGATCGGCGAGGCCGAGATAATTGTTCGACGACAGCACCAGGACGGGCCCTTGGCGCTCCGCCATGGTCACTTCGGTGTCCATCGGCCCGGTGATGTGGCGGAACGTCTTCAGCGTTCCCGCCTTCTCCATCGCGCCGAGATCGGCCTTCAGGCTGTCGTCGAGCGTCACAGCTCGCTCCAGTCCAGGATGACCTTGCCGGAATTGCCCGAGCGCATGACGTCGAAGCCCTTTTGGAAATCGCGATAGGAGAAGCGGTGCGTGATGACGGGCGCGATGTCCATGCCGCTCTGGATCATGGAGGTGAGCTTGTACCAGGTCTCGCCGAACATGCGGCCGTAGATGCCGCGGATGTTGAGGCCCTTGAACACCACCGCGTCCCAGTCGACCGCAGTCTCGCCCGACTGGATGCCGAGCATGGCGATCTTGCCGCCATGCGCCATGGTATCGATCATCTGGCGCAGGCCGGCGGGATTGCCCGACATCTCCAGCCCGACGTCGAAACCTTCCTGCATGCCGAGTTCTTTCATCGTCGCGCGCAGATCCTGGCGCGCGACGTTTACCACCGCGGTCGCACCCATCTTGTGGGCGAGCTCGAGGCGGTAATCGTTGACGTCGGTGACGACGACGTAGCGGGCGCCCGCCTTGATCGCCATCGGTACCGCCGAGACGCCGATCGGGCCCGCGCCCGTGATCAGAACATCCTCGCCGACCAGATCGTAGGAGAGCGCCGTGTGCGCGGCGTTGCCGAGCGGATCGTAGATCGCATAGACCTCCAGCGGCACCTTGGCGTCGCAGTGCCAGATGTTGGGCGCGGGCACCGCCACCAACTCGGCGAAAGCGCCGTCGCGGTTGACGCCGACACCCAAGGTGTTGGCACAGAGATGGCGCCGGCCGGCGAGGCAGTTGCGGCAATGGCCGCAGACGATATGGCCCTCCGCGCTGACGAGGTCGCCGACCTTGTGGCCGTGCACGTTGCCGCCGACGGCGACGATCCGGCCGACGAATTCATGGCCCGCGACCGTGCCGGGCTTGATCGTCTTCTGGGCCCAGCTGTCCCAGTTGTAGATGTGCACGTCCGTGCCGCAGATGCCGGTCTTGAGCACGCGGATCAGCACGTCGTCGATGCCGTAGCCCGGCTCCGGGACGTCCTCGAGCCAGATGCCCTGCTCCGCCTTCGACTTGACCAGCGCCTTCATGCCCTGTCCTCCCGACCTCGCGCCGCGGCGCCTTCGTCGTCGTGTCCGCAAAATGGGGCGGCAACATGGTAAAACCCGCGCCGGAAATCAATAGCACAAGGGATCCGTTGCAAAGCGCCATAGCGCTCTCGGCGCCGTTCTCCTGTCATGGCCAAGCGGCGCAAATGCACCCGATGCGGGCGGCCGGCGATCGCCTATCTGAACGAACCGGATGGGCGGCACATCGCGCTTTGCTACGACCATGTGCCGGTCCACGATATCGACCTGGCGGCGCCTCTGGCGCTTGCCGAAGCGATGGCGGAGCCGGAACGACTGACGCGCCGCCGCCTGATTCCGATCCGCTGGCTGCGGTCGGTTTTCGAGCGCGAGAGCTAGGATGCCAGGCCTTCCGCCCGCATCAGGTCGCGCAGCGGCTTGAAGCCGAGGAGATGGACGCCGCGCTGCTTCATCAACTCCCGGATTTCCGGTTCCATCAGGCAGTGTGCATCCGCGGCGCGGATGTCCGAAAACTCCGTATCGTAGGCGCGCAGTTCGTCGCCATCCTCGACGGGATGGGCGGAAAACTCGGTCACGCCGGGATTGAGCTTGGTCAGCCGCGCCACGAGCAGCGGCCGTGCCGGCTCGCCCCAGGGCGGGGAGATGAAATGATCGGTCGTGATGATCCCTTGCGCGTCCAATGTGCTCTTCCGGATGGGCGAGAACGGAGACACCATGCGGCCCCGCCTCAACCTCACGGGCAGGCGATAGGACTTGGCCAGCTTCATATAGAGCGCGAAGTAGTGGCGATCGAGCTGCAGGATGTCCATGTGGCTGTCTAGATGGGTGACGTCGACGCCCCATTCGAGAGCCCGGTCGATCTGCGCGCGGCATTCGCGCTCCACCTCGTCGAGGTCGGCGCGCGCCCAGACCTCCTGCGCCGTCATGGGAAGATAGCCGTCATTGTCATGCAGGCTCGCGCCTGCGGTGAGCGACGGCCAGCGATAGGCGGGGTATTCCGATGTCAGCGTGAGATGCACGCCGACATCCAGATGGCCGCACGAACGCGCGGCGATCCTGGCCCAGGGGCACGGCACCATCAGCGTCGTGCTGCTGGCACAGCCATCGCGAATCGCCCTTTCGATGGCGCGGTTGGCCGAGCGGCTGGAGCCGAAATCGTCGCAATTAACGATAAGAAGCCTGCTCTCTCGCGCATAGCCGAGGCGCTCGGCCAAGGTGGCCGAGGCCGAAGCCGGCGTGGCTTGCGCCGAATCCTTTCGCAGCACGTTCGAGGAAAAGTGCATCGAGCCTCCCGCTGTCATCAGCTAACGCCAGTGGCATGGGGTGGTTGCCGCACTACATGCCGAGGAAAATGGGCGCAGCCCGAAACCAAGGCCCCCTTCGCCCGTTTGTTTCAGCGGGATGCGGCGGCTTTCGCCGCTGATACTTCGGGGACCGCATGCGTCTGGCTTATCTCGTCCACGATCTCAACGACCCTGCCGTCCGGCGGCGCGTCGAGATGCTGCAGATTGCAGGTTTGGAAACGTCCGTTGCCGGCTTCTGGCGCGGCAGCGAGCCGCCGTCGGAGGTCGCCGGCGTGCGCGCGTTGGCGCTTTCGCGCACCTACGAAGGCCGCTTCGTGCAGCGTGCCGCCGCGGCCCTGCGCCAGGCGAGCGCCGCGGGGAAGCTGGCCGATGCCATCGGCCGTCCCGACCTGCTGGTCGCCCGCAATCTCGAGATGCTGGCGGTGGCGCACGCGGTCCGGCGCGCGTCGGGCGTCGCTGTACCCATCGTCTACGAGGTCCTCGATATTCATCGTCTGCTGCTGCGTAAGGACGCTATCGGCAAGACGTTTCGCGCTTTCGAGCGGTTCCTGCTGCGGACGACGGATCTGCTGATCGTCAGCTCGCCGGCCTTCCTGCGCGAGTATTTCGCACGCCAGCTCGGCGAATACGGTCCGCCTTCGCTGGTGGTGGAAAACAAGCTCTTGTGCCTCGACCAGACGGTGGTGCCGTTTCCGCGCGTCGCCGCCGGCCCGCCCTGGCGCATCGGCTGGTACGGCGTGATCCGTTGCCGGCGCAGCATGGACGTGCTGCGTTCGCTCGCCGAGCGCCGGCCCGACCTGGTGCAGATCGAAGTGCGCGGCCGGCCAGCGCGGGGCGTGTTCAGGGATATCGGCAGCACGATCGGCTCGCTCGCGGCCATGCGCTATGGCGGCGCCTATGACGTGGGCGATCTCGAAGGGCTCTATCGTGGCGTCCACTTCAACTGGGCCATCGATTATTACGAGGAGAACGCCAATTCCGAATGGCTGCTGCCCAATCGCATCTATGAAGGCGGAAGCTACGATACGGTACCGCTGGCGCTTAAGCGCACCGAAACCGGGCGTTGGCTCGACCGGCTCGGAATCGGCGTGCTGATGGACGACCCGGCCGCGGAGCTCGCGCGCTTCCTCGAGACGCTGACGGTGGAGCGCTATCGCGAGCTGCGCCAAGCTTCGCTGTCGGCACCGCGCTCGGCCTTCATCGCCGACCGCAGCGATTGCGACAGGCTGGCCCTGATATTCAAGGGCCTGCTGCGCACGCGCCAGAGCGCTCAGGCCGCCGCCGTCGCCCGCCAAGCCGCCTGACCCGGCCCATGGCGGCCCGCGCGCAAGCCGCATTCGCGCCGCCCAGGCCTGACCCGTCGTCGGCGATAACGGTGTGCATCTGCAGCTATCGGCGTCCGGAGATCGTTGCCACGCTGGCGGCGCTCGCGCGCCAGAAGGGGCTCGACGCCGCACCGCTTGTCGTTGTCGCCGACAACACGGCGGAAGCTTTCGCCCGCCCCCTCGTCGATCTCGCGCGTGACGAATTCGACATGCCGCTTCAGTATGTCCATGCCCCCGCCAACAACATCTCGATCGCGCGCAACGCCTGCCTGGATGCCGCGCGCACGGGCTGGGTCGCGTTTCTCGACGACGACGAAGTGCCCGCACCCAACTGGCTCAGCAATCTGCGCGCCGAGACGGCACAAGGCTGGGACGCGGTGCTCGGACCAGTGAAGGCGCTGTATCCCGAAGGAACGGCCAACTGGCTCGCCGAGGGAGATTTCCATTCGACGCGCCCGGTGCAGCGCAGGCGCGGCATATCGACCGGCTATACTGGAAATGTGCTGTTCCGCCGCGACTTCGCACTGCGCCATGGGCTTCGCTTCCGCGAAGAGCTCGGCCGCAGCGGCGGCGAAGACGAGGATTTCTTCTATCGCTTCCACGACGCCGGAGGAACGATCGGTTTCGCGCCGCGCGCCGTCTGCTATGAGCCCGTGCCTGCAGCGCGCGCCAATCTGCATTGGCTGATCAAGCGCAGCTTCCGTTCGGGCCAATCCCACGGCCGCAGACTGAAGGCGAGCGGCAAAGGCAGGCTCGGCATGCTGCTGCCCGTCGCCAAATGCGTCTTTTGCATCGGCGGCGCGGCGCTGTGCGCGGCCGCTCCCGTTAAGCGCCGGCGCTATGCCGTGCGCGCGGCGCTGCATGCCGGCGCCGCGGCCAAGCTCTCGGGATTGGGCGAGATCGAGATGTATTGACGCACCCGACCGGAAAGCTCCGATCAGTACGAGCCCTTGCGCGACAAAACCGCCGGCACCGTCGCGATGACGAGCCAGATGTAGAGCGAAGGCCGCGCGGCACGGGCATAGACGCAATCCATCGCGACCCGCGTGCGGTATTCGACATCGTTGCGGCCGCTGACCTGCCAGATGCCGGTGATGCCGGGCTTGACGCGGTAGTAGCTCGCGATGCGCCGGCCATAGCGCGGCACTTCGGCGTCGACGATGGGCCGCGGTCCGACGATGCTCATGTCGCCGCGGATGACGTTGAACAGCTGCGGCAGCTCGTCGATGCTGCTGCGCCGCAGGAACCGGCCGAAGGACGTCACCCGCGGGTCGTTGCGGAGCTTGTGATCGCGCAACCATTCCTGCTGGGCCTGGGGGTCGTCGCGCAACAGCCGCGCGAGACGCTCTTCCGCATCCACCACCATGGACCGGAACTTGTAGCAGTAGAACGGCCGCCCGCCGCGTCCGACCCGCTTGTGGGCGAAGATGATGGGGCCGCCTTCGTTGGCGAGTATGAACGCCACGAGAAGCAGGATCGGCAGGAGAAATACGATTGCAGCGACCGCAATCGATACGTCCATGATCCTGGTCAGGACCTCATCGAACGACCTGGGCTCTGCGGGCGGCGCAAAGCGTTCCACCACGCGTACGCCGTGATACGAGAATGCGACTGACACTGGAACCATCCGCTCTGACTGTGCCGGATCAAACGGAAACCGACATCATTCGTTCCGATAAAAGCAAAAGTTCGCGTCCGAATATCGCTTTGCAACAAGTGCGGAACCCGTAGGTGCCACAGACGTTTAGCTCCTGGACCGCCATGGCGCCAAGCCGGCGCGCAGGGGGATAGGGATGATACGCGTCTTCACATCTGTTGCGGCGTTAATGCTGATGAGTTCGGCTGCGTTTTCCGCGAATTCCGCAAAGGAATCGCCGCAGGCGGCCACAGCGACGCTTGCCGCCTTCGACAACAAGATCGGCTCCAAGGACACCCTGGCCGTCGAGGTGTTCGACGTGCCGGCGCTGAGCCAGACCTCGCAGGTCGACAATGCGGGCTTCATCGAGATGCCCTTGATCGGCCAGGTGCAGGCGGCCGGACGCACGCCGAACGAACTCGCCGCCGACATCACCAAGGCGCTGCGGGCGAAATACATGAAGAACCCGATCGTCACGGTTACCGTTAAGGATTCGGCGAGCAAGAAAGTCACCGTCGAGGGTTCGGTCAACCAGCCCGGGCTGTACGACATCGGCCCGACCACGACGCTGATGCAGGCGGTGGCGATGGCGCACGGCCCGGACCAGGTCGCCGATATCCATCGCGTAGCCATCATCCGGACCGGCGCCGATGGCCGCTCGACGTCGGTCTACGACCTCGACGACATCCGCGACGGCAAGGCCGCCGATCCGCTGGTGCGTCCGAACGACGAAGTCGTGGTCGACACGTCGGGCAGCCGCAAATTCGTCCGCGACTTCGGCAGCGTGTTCTCGCTGCTGGGGTGGCTTCATCCTTGACCGGCGCCGCAAGGCGGGGAGATCGATCGTGAACGGACTCGTCCTCAATGGGCAGAACGGATTGCCCACAGAATCCTGGCCGGATCGGAACGGTCCGCGCCATCTTCCGGCCATGCGCTATGCCATCGGAATCGCGCGCAGCAAATGGAAGCTGGGCGCCGGCGTCGCCGCCGCCGCCTTCCTGCTGATCGTCATCGGCGGAATCCTGATGCCGCACGGGCGCTATGCCCAGGCTCTCCTGGTCATTCATCCGATTGCGCAGAATCTGGCGCAGCCGACGGACCAGCAGGCGGTGCTGCCGCCCGATACCAGCGCCATCGACACCGAAGTCGAAGTGCTGCGCTCACCCTCCGTGGCCGAGACCATGGTGCGCAAGCTCAAGCTTTATCAGGACCCGGAGTTCGGCGGCCAGGCGAACGCGCAGCCGAGCGACGCTCTCGTCAAGAAAGTCGTGTCGGCCGTGGAGGCCCGCAGCACCATCCGCCGCATCGGTCTCACCTATGCGGTGCAGGTCGGCTTCACCGCGAGCACCTACGACAAGGCGCAGCGCATCGCCAACGGATTGTCGCAGGCTTATCTCCAGCGCAAGCTCGACGAGAAACTGGCGAACGTATCCCAAGCCAACCGCGACCTCGGCTCGACCTTGGGCGATCTGCGCCAGCAGGCGCTCGATGCGGAATCGCGCGTCGAACAATACAAGGCGGCGAACCATCTGCTTGGCAGCGAAGCCAGCGCGTCGACCGAGACGGAACTCTCCGGCCTCGACCAGCGCATCTCTGACGCGCGCGCCGATTCGGCCGCGAAGATGGCGCTTCTTGCCGCGGCCGTGGAGCAGTCCAAGAGCGGCGCCGGCACGGCGGATCTCAACGCCCAGGGCGGCACCGGAACCGTCGGCGCGCTGCGACAGAAGGAAGCCGAGCTCAGCGCCACGCTGGCCCAGCTCGAGACCGAATTTCAGTCGGACTATCCGCTGGTCCAGAAGACAAAGGCCGAACTCGACGCCATCCGCGTCCATATCCGCTCGGAGACCAACCGCATCGTTTCGGGCCTGCGCTCCGAAGCCGCGGCCGCGGCGCGCAAGGAAGAGTCGCTGATGGCCAGCCGCAAGCAGACCGAGGATCTGCTGGCGAGCAACAACAAGGCCCGCGTGGGCCTGCTCACCCTCGAGCAATCGGCGCAGAGCTCGAAGAAAATCTACGAGACCTACCTGACACGCGCCAGCGAGGTCGCCGTCGCGCGCAGCCTGCAGCGGGTCGATGCCAGCGTGGAATCCAAGGCGATGCCCATGGCCTCGTCGGTGTTTTCCGATCCCAAGATCGTGCTCCTCATGGCGATCCTGGCGGCAATGATCGCGGCGACGATGGCCATCGCGCTCTCGGAGATGTGGAGCAGCCGGGTGCGCAGCTGGAACGATGTGGTGCGCGTCACCGGCATGCCGCTGGCCGGTTTTCTCCCCGATGTCGGCCCCAGCGACGTCGGCGATCCCACCCGCCACATCGCCAATCAGCCGCTCACCGCCTTCGCCGAAGCGTTCCGCAACCTGCGCGCCTATCTGACGCTGTCGGCGAAACCCGGCCATGCCAAGGTGATCGCCGTGACCTCGGCGGTGCCCGGCGAAGGCAAGACGCTGGTTTCGGCCTGCCTCGCGCGCACCCTGGCGGCAAGCGGATTGCGCGTCGTGCTGCTCGATTGCGACCTGCGCAAAGCCAGCGCCTCGAAGCTGTTCGCGCGGCCCCGCTTCGGTGTCGTCGAAGTGGTTTCCAACTCAGTGCCGATCGAGCGCGCTCTGGCGTTCGATTCCGCCATGGGCATCTGGTACCTGTCGGGCCACAGCAAGGACAGCAAGATCGCCGATTTGTTCAGCACCGAGCGAATCGAGGAGCTGCTGCAGACCCTGGCGCAGCGCTTCGACCGCATCATCATCGACACCCCGCCGCTGCTCGGCTTCGCCGATGCGCGCCTGTTCGCAGCCAAGGCGGATCAGGTGCTCTACGTCATCCAGTGGAACAAGACGTCCGCGTCGACCGTCCACGCGGCCGTGGAGATCCTGCGCCAGTGCTGCGGCCGCGGCCCCGCTGCCGTACTCAACCGGGTCGACGTCAAGCAGCAGGCCCGCTACGGCTTCGCCGACGGCAGCGACTATTACCATCACTACGGTGCCGCCTACGCGCAGCAGCTTTGACCATGGCGAGAAGGGTTGGGCTCCCCATGGCACTCGCTGCGACCGTGTTTGCCGCCGGCGCGAGCGCGTCGCCCGGAGTGCTCGCGCGCGCTCCGGACGGTCGGCCGCTGACGCTCACCTTCTTCGATGAGTTCGACAGCTTCCGGCCGCTCGGCACGGCCGGGGGCATCTGGCGCACGACCTTCGGTCCCGGCGACGAAAAAGGCCTCGACCGCCGCACCTTGCCGAACAATGGCGAGCTCGAGCTGTACGTCGATCGACGGCTTGCGGATTCGCAAGGAGCGATCGGCCTCGATCCATTTCATGCCCATGGCGGCGTGCTCGAGATCTGGGCGACGCCGACGCCGCCGCAACTGCTCGCACGGCTCGACAGGCATCCCTACGTGTCCGGTGTCATCACCACGCAGCCGTCGTTCTCGCAGACCTACGGCTATTTCGAGATGCGCGCCAAACTGCCGTCGGGCAAGGGCCTGTGGCCGGCATTCTGGCTGCTTCCGGCCGACCAGAGCTGGCCGCCGGAAATCGACGTCATGGAATGCGTGAGCGACCCAACGACGGTGCATTCGACCGTGCACAGCAACCTCAGCACCGCGCAGGACATCGTCGCGCAAACGGCGCCGGACCAGTTTCACGTCTATGCGGTCGCCTGGGATTCCAAGCACGTCGCCTTCTTCGTCGACAACCGCAAGAGCGGCGAAGTGGAAACACCGCCGGATCTCAACAAGCCGATGTACATGCTGGCCAATCTCGCGGTCGGCGGCACATGGCCGGGCGATCCGGATGCCGCCACGCCTTTCCCCGCGAAGATGACGATCGATTACATCCACGCCTACAGGTTCGGCCATGTCTGACGCGACCATACCCTGGCAGGGCCCTTCGCGCGTCCCGGCGCGGCCCAGGCGTTCGCGTCTGCGGCTCCCGAAGGCGTTCGAGACGCTATCGCCGGACGATCGCGCCTTCGCGCTGGCGCCCGTCGTTTCCTGGGATGCCGTATTCAGCTTCGTGCTGTTTTCGTCGATGCTTTTCGTGCTCGAGCTCGGAAGCCTCGGCGCGGCGCTGTTCTGCGCCACGACGTTCGCCTGTTTCGCGGCGCGGGTGCGCGCCTTTCCCGCGACACTCAGGGAATACTGGTATCTGCTGCCCTTCCCGCTTTTCATCGTGCTGTCCTTCCTGTGGTCGAACGTGCCCATCGAGACGCTGAAGCACGGCGCCGAGTTCGCGATCACCATCCTGGCCGCGATTTTCATCGTCTCGTCGCGCAATCAAAAATCGATGCTGCTCGGCATCTTCGCGGCTTTCGTGCTCTACACCGCGGTCTCGCTCGCCATGGGCCACATGGTCGATGTCGGCGACAATGGCGCGCGCGCGCTGTCCGGCCTGAGCGACAGCAAGAACGAGGAAGCCGACATGGCCGCGACGGGCCTGGTGATCTCGATGTTCCTGTTCGCCGTGGGCGTCAGGCTCCGTATGCCGGCGATCGCGACAGCCGGCGGCGCCGCTGCCGCTCTGCAGCTCTATGTCACGGTGAGGGCGCTCTCGAGCGGCGCGATCGGCGGCGCGGCCGCGGCGCTGCTGGTGCTCGCCGGGCTGCTGGCGATGCGCAAGGCGGGACGCAACGGCAGGAACGGCATGCTCGTCGCGGCCTTGCTGACGGCGGCAATGTTGATGGCGCTCTTTTCGCTCACCTCGGTGTCGCCCTTGACCTGGGCAGCCAGCCTGTTCGGCAAGGACGCCACCTTGACCGGGCGGACCTATCTTTGGTTCCGCGCCCGGGATTTCGTTGCCGAGCATCCGTTGCTCGGCCAAGGCTATGGAGCCTTCTGGCAGCAGGGCAATCTCGATGCCGAAGGCCTGTGGCAGTTCGGCCGTATCACCACGCGGCAGGGCTTCAATTTCCACAACACCCTCTACGATGTCCTGGTGAGTTTGGGCTGGATCGGGGTGACGGTGCTGGCGTTCACCTTCGCCGCGGGAATGCTCCGGCTGGTGACCAACTACATCCGCAATGCCAGCCTGATGACCTGCTTCTGGCTGGCGATGGGAACGTATCTTTTCGTCCGCATGCCCACCGAATGCGTCGGCTTCAACGAGTTCTATTTCTCTACGGTGCTGCTGTTCGCGCTGCTGGGCGCCCAGACGGTCAGGCCGGCGCCGGGCTCTGAGGCAGACGCGTCTGTTCGACCAGCCGCTTGAGCCTCACTCGGACGGGCCGCGTCAGCAGCGGCCAGATCCTCGGCGCGCTGAGACAGATCAGTGCCGCGTCGCCGTAGCTGCCCGCCTTGATCATGTCCACCGCGCGCTCATAGAGCAGGATCGTGCGCAAGGACGCCGTGCGCCGCGACAGCGCGCGCCGCTCCTCCGGCACCAGCGGACGCACCTCGCAGGCGAAGCGCATGTCGGCGGCGATCAGGGCTTCGATGTCGCTGACCTGCATCCGCCACGAGGTCGAATGCGGATGGCGGCGATAGAAATAGTTGGCGCTGGGCTCGATCCGCATCCGCGCGCCGGCAGCGAGCAGCCGCGCGATTAGATCGTAATCCTCGCCGATGCGCAGCCGCTCGTCATAGCGGATGCCGGTGCGCCTGAGCAGGTTGGCCGATATCAGCGGCTTCAGATAGCCGAGATCGGGCACCCGGGAATACAGACGATTGCCGTCGATGTAGCCGGCCAAGTCGATCCAGCGCGGCTTCCCCGCGAAGGAGGCCGGCAGATAGATCGCGGCTGCACAACCTTCCTCGGAGAACATCAGCATGTTGTCTGCGACGATCTCGGCCTTGTCCTGCTCGGCGCGGTCGATCAAGGTCCGAAGGCGGTCGCGCTTCATCAGATCGTCGCTGTCGAGCACTGCTACCCACCGGCCCTGCGTTTCCGCCAGCGCGCGATTTCGCGCCGCCGCGGGACCGCGGTTGAAGGGCTGGCGCAGAATGCGGATGCGGCTGTCGCCCTCGGCGGCGGCAAAGGCTTCCGCGATGCTGCGATCGTCCGAGGCATCGTCGACGAACAGAAGCTCCCAAGACGGCAGGCTCTGCGCACGCAGGGACTCGATCGCCGCGGCGAGATAGCGCTCGCCATTGTAGTTCGCCATGACGACGGAAACTTCCGGCCTCATGACGCACCCAATCCCGCTGCCGGCCGGCCGAACGGCGGCCATCCCCTTGCCGCGGCGGCGATCGCCGCCTGCCAGAAGCCCACGGACCAGCCCAGATGCATGATTGCAGCCGCGATGCCGGCGCCACAGGCGCAGACCGAGCGCGCACGCAGTCCCAGAAGCGCTCCATAGACCAGGCAGACGGCCATCCAGGCGAGCGCCGGAACGGCTGCCAAGGGCATCCAGGGCGACAACGCGGCCAGCAGCACCGCCGGGGCGACCGCGGCCGGCAGCATCTGCCGGAGCTTGGGATGCAGCCGGTGACGCAGGATGGTCGTCATCCGCCCGCGGCCGTAATTGCGGTATTGCGTGTAGAGAGCGCCGGCGCCGGCGCGCGGGAAGTATGTCATGTCGACCGCGCGCGTCAGCCAGATCTTTCCACCGCTGTGCGCCAGGCGACAGTCGAACTCCGCGTCCTCGTTGTGGCTCTGGCTTTCGTCGTAGCCGCCGAGGGAAAGGAACTTGTCCATGTCGAACAACGCATGGTGACCGTGATCGACGAAACCCTCCTCGCTGCCGTTGCGATGTGGCGAACCGCCGGCACCGAGCACGCTGTTCTGGGCGGCCGCCGCCGCGGCCTGGAAGCAGCCCGTCCCTCGCGCCTTCATCGCGACCACGACGGAGTCCGGACGACGGCGGTCCGCCTCGGCGATCAGTCCGGAGACGTAGCCGGCAGGATATGATGCATGGGCGTCGATGCGGATCAGCCAGCGGATCCCGCGGCCATAAAGCTTGGCCGCGAGATTGACTCCCGCGCTCTGGATGCGGCGTGGATTGTGAAGGAGTTTAACATTTGCGAATCGAACCGCGAAATCGGCCACGATCGGCAGGGTTTCGTCCACGCTGCCGCCGTCGGCGACCACAATGCACAATCGATCGCGCAACCGGTCGCTTAAAACGCTCTCGATCACCGCGGCGATATGGCGTTCCTCGTTCAGACAAGGTATAACCACCAGCCCGACGACGTGCGCTGGTAAACCGGTTTCCAATGCGGTGTCCCCCCAAGCAAGTGACGCAGCTCCAATTCAAAATGCGCCAGCATGGCGGGAAGTTCCGTCCCGGTCCGCAGCCTGCCGCGACCGTTGAGAAAAGCCGATGCAATCCCCATATTCTGTTCTTGGAGACGGTTCATGTCGGATGAAGTTCTCAGGAACAAGGTAGACACGCGCGCGGCGCACAGCCTGCTCGAAATTGCGAGCAGCGAGCCGGCCTTCGTGGAGAAGTGGCCGCTGGCCTGGCGCATGCTCTTCATTTTCGGCGGCGCGTTGGTTCTGTGGGCGGGTGTCTTCTGGCTGTTCCGCTGGATCGCGTAGCGGGACGGAACTTCTACCCTCATCATTCGTTAGGCCACCGGAGTTCGCTTCGCGATCGCTGGGAACACAATGAGCGCGCCCACGCAGTACGTCTGCGCCGGAGCCGGGCCGGCGAAGGACGCCGTTCGCGAACCTTTGCGCCGACATGTGTTTTTCGGCACGGCGCTGCTCAGCACCGCCAGCATCACCAAGCTCGCCCTGCAATGCACGCTGATTCCTGTGCTGGCCCGCCTTCTGGGCCCGCAGATTTTCGGCCTGATGAGCGTCGCGATGTCGTTCGTACTGCTTGCCAACATGCTGTCCGACGGCGGCATGGGCGCCGCGCTCATCCGCGAGCACAAATGCGACCACGAGCTCGAATCGACGGTGTATTGGCTCTCGGTGCTGATCGGTCTGGCATTGGCCTCCGTGGTGTGCCTCATCGCCTGGCCGGTGGCCGTCGTCTACCACCAGCCCCTGCTGCTCTCGGTCATGCTCGCGCTCTCGCCGATCCTGATCGTCAGTTCGAGTCTGTGCGTGCCCAATGCGCGCATCATCCGTTCCCAGCGTTTCGACATCTTCGCGATCGGCGACGTGTGCTGCGCGGTGGTCAGCGCCGCGGTCGGCCTGTTGCTGGCGTTCGCGGGCTACGGCATTTGGAGCCTGGTGTGGCAACAGCTTTCCTTCTGGGCCACCAAGGCGATCTGGATTTCGCGCTCCGCAGGATTCAAGCCGGCGCGCATTCTCCGTCTCAAATCGGCGCGTCCCCTGCTGCGCTTCAGCGCCAACACGCTCGCCTCCAACATCGCCGACTTCGTGAGCAAGAACTTTCCGATCCTGATCGTCGGCGGCACGCTGGGCGTCGCCTCGGTCGCGCGCTATGCCATGGCGTATCAGCTGACGCGGGTGGCGGAGACCGTGGTGTCCGACCCGGTGAACCTGGCGACGTTCTCCGCTGTCGCGAACGCCCGCCGCCGCCGCGAAGCGACCGAGTTCGTGATAACGGCGCTGAAGATCCTGCTTCTGGTTCTTCTGCCGCTGTTCTGCGGACTGGCGCTCACAGCCGACCTTCTCGCGCCCATCGTGCTCGGCCAGCGTTGGATCGGCACCGGCCCGGCGCTGGCGGTGCTGGCGCCCGGCGCATTGTTCTTTTGCCTCTATCGTTTCGCGACGGGCGTGCTTCTGGGCAAGGGACTGTCGGGACGCGCCTTCAAGCTCACCCTGCTGACAGGAGCCGCGACCACCTTGGGAACGTTGTTGGGGGTTCATGCCGGCGTCACCGGCGCCGTCGCGGGACTGAGCATCGGGGCGGCGAGCGTGGCGCCGCTGTATCTGTGGTCCCTGGCGCGGCCGTTGAATGTGCCGGTGGGCGCATTGGTGGCCGCCGGCCGCACAAGTGTGATGGCAACTGCCGTGATGGCCGCCGCGATGCTGCTCCTGCGCTGGCAGGTGCATGACGCGGTGGCGCCCTACATACAGCTCATCCTGGCGATCGGCACAGGAGCCGCCAGCTTCATCGCTGCGGCGATGCTGCTCGGGGGCCGCGAGATCCGGGCCGCGCTTCGGATGCTGCGCAATCGCTCGCACACGGAAAACGTTCGCCAGCCTTCCGCCTGGCCGTTCCTGCCGACACCCATGGATGAAGCAGAACCCGCCGTCTGACCTAAACCGCCGGACGAAGCGAGATCGCGTCGTCCGCCCGGCCGGGCTTGCGCAAAGCCGCCTTCAAGACCGCGAGCAGGGACGGCGGCAAACGGGTGCGCAGCGCTTCGCGAAGTTGCAGCGCCACAACATAGGCATGCCCCTTCGCCGTGGCCGGATGGAGCGCGCTTGTCAGCTTCACGTCGGCCTGACGCCAATGACGCTTGTAGCTCTCGTCGCCGATGCCGAGATCGAAGAACTCCAAACCCGTCTGCTCCGCCCAGCGCACCAATTCTTCCAGCAACAGCCGTCCCGGTGAATATTTGCGCCATTCGGCCGCGTAGGCGCACATCATGTAATAAAAGGTGCGCCCCGCGATGAGGCACCAGGCGGTTGCGATCACCTCGTCGCCCACCGTCAGATAGGAGAGCTGCGAGCCACGGCTCGCCAGTTCGCAGCCCAGGCGGCGGTAATATTCGCGCTGTCCCGGGACGTCGAAACCGGGATTGCCCAAGGTCTCCTGATAGCGCCGACTCTTCTGGGCGACGAAGACCTCGAACACCCGCGCGATGTCGTGCGGCTCGCTGGCGATGCAGAAGCGCAGCTCGCCCAGGCTGGCGAGGCGCCGGCGCTGGCGATTGCTGTCGCTGACATCGCGTTTCTTCTCGAGCTTGGCCTCGCCCAGCGCGATCACATGACCGCCCGAAGACCAGCTCTGCCGTCCCAGCAGCCAGAAGGGATTGGCGTGCGAAGCGGCGCGTTCGGGAATCTTTTCGAGGCAGGCCACGTCGTGCGGCGGTGCTGCACGGCGGATCGATTTCCACAACGCCTTCATCGACGCATGATCGATGCCGGCGGCCGGCGGAAAAACGATCGGCGCGTTGTAGTCGCAGACCCCGGCATCCAGAAACGTCAGCACGCGCACGTTGCCGCGAGGGGCGACGCCCAGCGGAACCAGCATGGCGGTGCGATCATGACGGCGGACTTCGACAAAAAACGGCGTCGCGGCGCTTTCTTGTCCGATGGTGTCGAGCCAGATCTGCAGGTGGTCGCGGCATTGAAAAGGGTACGCGCCGACATCTCCGCACACCTCCGCCATCGCAGGCCATGTGTCCGCGAATGGCGCAAGGGTTTGCGCGCAGCGGATCGTATAGCCGCCGCAAGTCAGCTCACGAACCGTCCCGCTCATACGTGGAACATGGCGCATTCGGAATACGCCAGGTCTCCCTGTCTCGGGGGTGTCGGTCCCAGGTAGAAGGTGGGCTGCCCGGAGAGATGTATCCCGGGGACGCCGGCGATCGGCCCATTCGCATGCACAATGACGGCGGGAATGCCGCGCATGGCGAGGTGGCGGCCGAGCGCGCCCGCGCAAACGGTAAAACTTTCCATGCTGCGGCAATAGACAAGCAGCGCCACCGGTACGCGGTGCAGCAACCGGCGCGAAAAGACGAAAGGATGGTGCTGGTCCCGTTGATGGCAGATGAGGCTGATGCAGCCGTATTCCGCATGCTGCCACAAAAGCCGCCATTCTGCCGCCGGCACATCCTTCGACACCGAATCCGTGGATTTCACGTCGATCACCTGCATGCCCCTTGGCCGCCTCTTGAGCGCAGGGAAGGCAACCGTCTTGCCGGCAAAAAGCTCCCGGTAGCCCTGGGCCTTCAGGATGGGCCAAGTTGCCGGGGCGGGGGTCAGATTGAGATAGGTGACGTTCTTGTGCCTGAGGGCGCACGACACGAGCATGGTCGCAAAAACACGGTACTCGGGCTCGACGTACCAGCTCGAGACATTGCAGCGCGTGACCGGCCGGCCGTCCTCTTCCATCGCGGTGTAGATCGTCAGAAGCACGCCCACGGGGCGTTGCGCATGCTCGAGCATGTAGCCATAGCGGGGCATGCCCGGTGGCGTATCGTGGGCTCCGATATGGGCGAGCGCGGTCAGCCAAAAGTCCCGCTCGCAGGCGAAACCGCGGGCGAGCAAATCCGCCACGGCCGCCGCATCCCGCGCGCCGATCTCCCTGCACAGAACGCGCGGACGCGCCTCTACGACCGTCAAGGCGGTCATTTCTTCCCCAAAGCTGGCCTGCCCCCAGTTAAACGACAAGACAGGTTTGGCGTTCCAGGGAAACGCGGGCACGCCTTGTCGCGCCTTGTCGCGGACGGGCGGCTGCATCAATCCGGGCCTTGGGACGTTTGACAGAAAGTTCCCCATTCGAGGTCACAGTGTCTCTCCGGGCATCCGTCGTGGCGCAGTTTGCCGAGGTCGCCGAGCAGCAGGGCCGCACGCTCAAGCGTTCGGACGACGATGCACCGCTGACCGAAACGGGGCTGGACTCGCTCTGTTTCGCCATCATTGTCGCCAGGCTCGAAGATCAGCTCGGCGTCGACCCGTTCAGCCAGTCCGAGGATCCCCAATTCCCGCTCACCGTTGGCGAATTCGTCGCCGCCTACGAGCGAGCACGCTCATGAGCTGTCTCAGGGAGCGTATACGGAGCAATGACGCAGCCTTGGCGGGCCCTCGCCGGACGGTTGCGCTGGCGCAAGCGCTGTCGCGCGACTGGCCCGCCGATGTTTGGCGCAAACTGCGCGACGCTTCTGTCCTGGTGCATTGCTCATCGGCGCTCTCGGCGGCGTTAAGCCTGCTGCAGCTCGACGGGCTGGTCCGGCGAATGGTGCTTTGCCCCCCCGGTGCAGACATCGCCCAAATCCTCCAGGCCGCCGAAGTGGCGCAGACAAGTGTCGTGGTGTCCGACCTGTATACCCATCCGGCACTGGCCCATTTGCCACACATTGCAGCCGATCGCGCGCTTTCGGGCGAACCGGCGTCCGGCAAGAGAGATCGCCGGTCGGAATGGGTGCTGTTCACCTCGGGATCCACGGGGACGGCGAAGCTCGTGGTGCACACGCTCGAGACGCTGACCGCCCGCTTCGCAGCGACAAGCGCCGGCAGCTGGGGGACGTTTTACGACATCCGCCGCTATGGAGGGCTGGTCATCTTCTTGCGCGCGCTGTTGAGCGGCGCAACGCTTGTCGCAGCGGAGCCGGGCGAGGCGATCGACGATTATCTCACGCGCGTCCGTACGGCCGGCTGCAGACGCTTGACCGGCACGCCCTCGCATTGGCGCCGCGCACTGATATCCCCCGCGCTTTCGGGCCTCGAACTCGACTATGTGCGCCTTTCCGGAGAAATCGCGGACCAGGCCATTCTCGACAAGCTCCGCGCGCGGTTTCCCGAGGCCAAAATCGTGCATGCCTTCGCCTCCACCGAGGCGGGGCTCGCCTTCGAGGTCGATGACGGGCGCGAAGGCTTTCCGGACTCGGTCCTTGGTGCGTCAACGGCGCAATTCCAGATCAAGGTCGAGGATGGCACGTTGCGGGTGCGCTCGCCCGGCGCGGCGCTGAGGATGCTTGGCGGCGACGCGCCGCTCTGCGACGCGCAGGGATTCATCGACACGCGCGATGCCGTGCATTTCCGCGAAGGCCGCTATCGGTTCGAGGGTCGCCGCGACGGCGTCATCAACGTGGGCGGCAACAAGATCCATCCCGAGGAAATCGAAGCGGTGCTCAATCGCCATCCGTTGGTGCAGTTGTCGCGGGTGCGCAGCCGCAAGAATCCGATCCTGGGCGCGCTGGCCGAGGCCGAGGTCGTGCTGGGTCCCGGAAGCGCGAGCGCACCGCGGATACACGACGACCTGATCGCGCTGTGCGCGGCCCACCTGCCGCCGCACAAGCGGCCGGTTGCGATCCGCTTCATCGAGAGCCTGCCGCTGTCGCAATCCGGCAAGCTGGACCGCGCCCATGCCTAGCGTGGTGGTGACGGGAGGTACCCGCGGCATCGGGCTGGCCATCGGCCGGCACCTTTCGCAAGCGGGCATGGACGTCGTGGCCGTGGGGCGGAAGTGTTCGCCGGATCTCCTCGCCGCGATGGAAGAGAACGAGGGATGTTCGGGATCGCTGCGGTTCCATACTGCAGACTTGGCGGCGGTGGGGTCCCTCAGCGCGCTCGCCCGCGATCTTTGGAGAGAGCATGGTCCCATTTTCGGGCTCGTCAACAACGCCGGGGTGGGCCCGGCGGGCCTGCTTGCGATGGCGCGCGACAGCGACATCGAGCGCACCGTCAGGCTCAACGTGCTCTCGCCGATCCTGCTCAGCAAATACCTGTCGCGGCGCATGATGGGCGAAGGCCAGGGCCGCATCGTCAACATCGCCTCCATTGCCGGGCTGACCGGATTCAAGGGGCTTGCGGTCTATGCCGCGACCAAGGCGGCGCTTATCGGCCTGAGCCGCTCGCTCGCCCGCGAACTGGGGCCGGCCGGCATCACGGTAAACGCCGTCGCGCCGGGGCTCATCGACACCGAGCTGACCGCCGGGATCGATCCTGGTCAGCGCGAGCAGGTCATCCGGCGCAGCGCAATGGGCCGTTTGGTGGAGCGCGACGACATCGCGCGCGCGGTCGCATACTTTCTGGGTGAAGGCGGCCGGCGCATTACTGGAAGCGTTTTGGTCGTGGATGCCGGCGCCACCGCTTGAGGCACGAGGGTACGCCGGCGGAACTTTCCCCACCAAAAACCGTTTGTTATTCCAGACACTTGAGCGGGACAGCGAACACATGAAGGGCCACGACGCGCTCGGCGAGGCAGAAATCGTGGCCGCGATTTGCGCGCTCGACTGGCAGGGGCTGACCCGTGCCGAGCTGATGGACGCCATGTGGGCGTACTATTTCTTTTCCATTCAATTCCGCGAGAACCTTCTGGTGGCGCGGGCTCTGTTTCCGGGCGACGCCAAGCTCAAAGCGCTCGAATCGGAAGAATGCGACACGGCGAACCTATCGCCCTATCCCGGCGTCGCCGACGAAGATGAACGGCTCAACCACGACGAATTCATGCGGCGGGCGATCGGTCTTGTGCCGATGGATGCGCGGCGCAGCCGCGAGATCCGCAGGCATGGGACGCGCTATCTCGAAGCCGTCCGCCGGAGCGATCCGGACGCGCGCGCGCTCAGCATCGCGAGCTATGAGCGCGGCGGGCTGGAGCAGGTATTTCGCGCCATACTAACGGCGCCGCACTGGGACAACCCCGCGCTGGCCGCGTTCCATCATTTCCTGCGCGGTCACCTGCAGCTCGACGACCATCACGGCTCGCTGGTCGGCCATCTGAATACGCAGGAGAAGGCCGCGCCGCTGTGGCTTCTGTTCCACGACCTGCTGCTCGATTGCGTGCCGTGTTTCGCTCGCGCCAAGCAGGCCGAGGCGTTGCCGGCATTGATCGTCTGCATGCCCGCAGCCGCGCAGGTGTGACGGCCTCCATGGAGAAGTCACGCACCTCGTGCGATTGGCGGCCCGAGACGATCGTGCTGCATGGCGGCTTTGACGGCGATCCCGCGACGAAGGCGGTCGCGGTGCCGATCTACCAGACCGTGGCATATGGCTTCGACAACGCCGAACACGCCGCCGCGCTGTTCAATCTCGAAACCGAAGGATTCCGCTACTCGCGCATCGCCAATCCGACGACGGACGTGCTCGAGCAGCGGCTGGCGGCGTTGGAAGGCGGCGCGGCCGCGGTCTGCGTGAGTTCGGGCCAGGCCGCGCTGATGTATGCCGCGCTAAACGTCTCCCGCCCCGGCGGCAACATCGTTTCGGTGCCGCAGCTTTACGGCACCACCTACACGCTGTTCGCGCACATGCTGCCGACCTTCGGCGTCACGGTACGCTTCGCCAGCGACGACAGCGCCGCGTCGATGGCCGCGCTGGTCGACGAGAACACCTGCGCGCTGTACTGCGAAAGCGTCGGCAATCCCGCCGGCAACATTTGCGATTTGGCGGCTTTGGCCGAAGTGAGCCGCGCGAAGGCGCTGCCGCTGATCGTGGACAACACCGTGGCGACCCCGGTGCTGTTGCGCCCGATCGAACATGGCGCCCATATCGTGGTGCATTCCCTGACCAAATATATCGGCGGCCACGGCACGACCCTGGGCGGCGCGATCGTCGATGCCGGAACCTTTCCGTGGACAGCGCATCGCGCGCGCTTTCCGATGTTCAACGAACCGGACCGCTCCTATCACGGCATCGTCTATGCCGAGCGCTTCGGCCGCAGCGCTTTCGCCGCGCGCTGCCGCAACCTTTACCTGCGCAACACCGGCGCAGCACTGTCGCCCATGAGCGCCTTTCTGCTGATGATGGGGCTGGAGACGTTGCCGTTGCGCGTCGAACGGCATGTGCATAACGCGCGACTGGTGGCGGAATTCCTGCGCGCCGATCCGCGCGTACGCTGGGTGAACTACGCGGGCTTCGCGGAGCATCCACATCATGCGCTGGCGCAGCGTTATCTGGACGGCCAGGCTTGCGCGCTGCTGACTTTTGCGACCTGCGGCGGGCTCGAGGGCAGCTGCGCCTTCTACGACGCGCTCCGGATCACAAAGCGCCTGGTCAATCTGGGCGATGCCAAGACGCTCGCCTGCCATCCCGCTTCGACAACGCATCGCCAGCTCTCCGAGGCGGAGCTGAAGGCGGCCGGCGTCACGCCGGACATGATCCGGCTGAGCGTGGGTATCGAGCACATCGACGACATCATTGCCGATCTCGATCAGGCGCTCGCGGCGGCGGCGGCGGTGCCGGGTGCGAAGTCGGCGGCGCGCAGTGCAGCGTGAACCATCTCGGGGATGAAATGACGGACCAGGACTCGCGGGCGGCGTCACGCAAGGCCTGGCTGCGCGCGTTGGCGCTCAGCAGCGAAGCCGAGCGCGAGGGGCGCACCCTGCCCGAGCGCATCATCGCGCTCGGCACCGCCACCCCAGACGCCCTCGCGCTGACGGACCTGGATGAAAGCGTCACGTACCGGCAGTTGGCGACTCGCATCGAGCGCTATGCACGCTGGGCACGGGCGCAAGGCTTCGGTCCCACCGACACGGTGTGCGTGCTGGTTCCCAACTGCGCCGATTATCTGGCCCTTTGGCTCGGCATCGCACGCGCGGGCGCGGCGGCCGCCCTGATCAATACGAATTTGCGCGGTGCTCCCTTGATGCACGCAATAACCGTCGCCAGTCCCTTGGCGATCGTCATCGCGGCCGAGCTTGCCGATGCCATGGACGAAGTGCGCGCCAGGCTCGACCCGAAGATCGCGTTCTGGGCGCATCGCGGCGCCATCGGTGGCTATTCGTCGCTGGAGGATTTCAACGCCGACGGCCAAGCGCCGCTGCCGGCCGCGGACCCCGCGCGGACCGCGCTCTTTATCTATACGTCCGGCACGACGGGCTTGCCCAAGGCGGCGAAGCTCAGCCACCGCCGGCTGCTGCGCTGGGCAAGCTGGTTCGCGGGCCTTCTCGATGTGCGGACGACCGACCGTCTCTATGACTGCCTGCCGCTGTATCATTCGACCGGAGGCATCGCTGCCGCCGGCGCCGCGCTCTTGAACGGTGCCTGCGTCATCATCCGCCCCAAGTTCTCGGCGCGCGCCTTTTGGCAAGACGTCAGGGACAGCGGCTGCACGCTGTTCTGTTACATCGGAGAACTCTGCCGCTACCTCGCCGATGGAACGCCAAGCCCGCATGAAACCGAGCACAAGCTGCGCCTGTGCTTCGGCAACGGTCTGGGCGAGGCCGTGTGGCGCCGCTTCCAGGCGCGATTCGACGTGCCCAGGATTGTCGAGTTCTACGCCTCCACCGAGGGTACGTTCTCGCTCTATAACTGCGAGGACGAGCCGGGATCGATCGGGCGGATACCGAGGTTTCTTTCGCATCGAATGCCGGTGGTGGTGATCAAGGTCGATCCCGAGACCGGCGAGCCATTGCGCGACGAGGACGGCAATTGCCTGCGCGCGGCAGCCGGCGAGCCTGGGGAAGCGATCGGGCGCCTCGAGGACGAAGGTGCATTCGAAGGCTATTCAGACCGCGCCGCGACGGCGCGCAAGATTCTGCGCAACGTTTTTCGCGATGGCGATACCTGGTATCGCAGCGGCGACCTGATGCGGCAGGACGCGCGCGGCTTCTTCTATTTCGTGGATCGTCTGGGCGAGGGTTTCCGGTTCAAGGGCGAGAACGTCTCCAGCGAAGAAGTGCGCCAAGTTCTGCTCGCGTGTCCCTGCATCAAGGAGGCGGCGGTCTATGGCGTCAGCGGCCCCGATTGGGAGGGCCGCGCGCCGATGGCGGCGCTCGTCGCGCAGGACGGGTTCTCGCTCCAGCGTCTGCATAGGCACCTGTCGCGCAACCTGCCGGGCTACGCGCGGCCGAAGTTCCTGCGTCTTTGCACGGCACTCGACACGACCGCGACCTTCAAGCTTCAGAAGCAGCGCCTGGTGGCGGAGGGTTTCGATCCGTCGGCGACGACCGACCCGCTCTATCGCGACGACGGAACGGCCTATGTCCCGATGGAGGACGAAGCCGACGAGGCGGAACTCGCAGTGATGGTGCCCAGGGGCGGAATCGAACCACCGACACGCGGATTTTCAGTCCGCTGCTCTACCGACTGAGCTACCTGGGCAAAGTGCCGATGCGGGCGAGGACGCGCTTTTTAGTGGAGCGCCGCTCCGCTGTCCAGCCTCGGTCCATCAGGCCTGATCCGGCTCGTCGGACCGCTCCCGCGGCGCCTCCTCGGCCGCGATGGCGTAGCGGCCGTCGAGCCAGCATGCCAGGTCGACGTCGGCGCAATGCCTGGAGCAGAAGGGCCTGAACCGCGTCTCCTGCAGCTTGCCGCACACCGCACAGCGCCGTTCAGCTTGTCGAGACATCGAAGCCCTCGCGGGCATAGGACGCACTGGGCTCGAAGCGTAGCCGCGTGGCGCCGCGCCGGGCGAGCGCGCGACGCACTTCCTCGCCGTGATCCTCGAGCCAGGCCGCCACTTCGGGCGCCGCACGGACGGTGATCGTGCGCCCCGGCGCCGACGCTGCTGCCCGTTCGGCCTGACGCACCACGTCGAGCGCCACGCTCTCGGCCTTGCGCTTCCGGCCGCGGCCCGTGCAGCTGCGGCAGCATTCGCTCACTAGCTTGAACAGCGGCTCGCGCACGCGCTTGCGCGTGATCTCGACCAGCCCGAATTCCGACATCGGAAGAATCTGCGTCGGCGTATGATCGCGCGAGATGCTTGCGGAAAGGACGCCCAGAACCTGTTCGATATGCGCCGGCTCCGCGAGGTGGATGAAATCGACCACGATCAATCCGCCGATCCCGCGAAGCCTTATCTGGCGGCCAATCTCATCCGCCGCTTCGAGATTGACCCTGACGCTGGTCTCTTCCAGGCCCGTGGCGGCGGTATAGCTGCCGGAATTGACGTCTATCGCGGTCAGCGCCTCCGTCGCTTCGATGGTGATCCAGCCTCCCGACGGCAGCGGCACGCGCGGTTCCGTCAAGCGCGCGATCTCGTCTTCGAGATCGTAGAGGTCGAAGAGCTGGCCCGGTCCGTTGAAATGCTCAATCCGGGATTCCGCTTGCGGCATCGCGCGGCGGCAATAGGCCCGCGCCGCTTCCGCCGCGCCGGCGTCGTCGATCAGTATACGGACGGTGTCGTCGCGCACGAGGTCGCGCAAGGTGCGCTCCACCGGATCGAGGTCGTGATAGAGAGTCGAGGGAACCGACGCTGTCTTGCGTTTGGCCATTACCGGCCGCCACATCTCGGCCAGCCGCTCCGCATCTTCCAGGAGATCGTTGACCGTCGCGGTCGTCGCCGCGGTGCGCAGGATGTAGCCGGCGCCCGTGACCAGCCGCGCGCCGCCGTGCGCGATCATCGCCTCTCCCAGCGCCAGCAGGCGCGCGCGTTCTTCCGCGCCCTCGATGCGGCGCGACAGGGCGATCCCGGGTTGGTTCGGCACCAGCACGGCGAGCCGGCCGGGGATGGTCACGTTGGCAGACAGCCGCGCGCCCTTGTCCCCTATCGGGTCTTTGACGACCTGGACCAGGATTTCCTCGCCCTCGCGCACGCATTCGCCGATCTTGGGCGCGCGCTCCTCTTCGAAACCGGGCAGATCGGCCAGGCAGCGCGCCTCGCGGGCGCCGAGGAATCCCGCGCGGTCGAGCCCGACATCGACGAAGGCCGCCTGCATGCCAGGGAGAACCCGCTGCACCCGACCGAGGATGATGTTGCCTACGAGGCTGTGTCCGCCGCGGCCGCGTGAAGGACCGTCCTCGAGGCCGAGCGTGCGCTCCAGCATCAATTCCTGCAGCGTGCCGTCTTCGACCAGGGCGACGCGGATTTCCCCCGCGCCGGCGTTGATCAGGACTTCCTTCGGCATGCGCAACTCGAACGAATAGCGACGGCCGACACTAGCACTTCCATCCGCAGCCGCGAAGCAGGGCAACGGTCTCGGAAAGCGGCAGCCCGACCACGTTGGAATACGAACCGTTGAGGCCGCGCACGAACGCCTCGGCGCGGCCCTGGATCGCATAGCCGCCGGCTTTGCCCACGCCCTCGCCGCACGAGATGTAAGCATCGATCTCGATGCGATCGAGACGCTTGAACTTGACCCGCGTCAGCACGCTGCGGCCATGGAGCTTGCCATCGCCATCGATCAGCGCGACGGCGGTGATCACCTGATGGCTGCGGCCAGACAGCAGCGCCAGGCAAGCGCGCACCTGCCCGTCGTTCTCCGCCTTGGGGAGTATCCGCCGTCCGCAGGCGACCACGGTGTCGGCCGCAAGGACAAGCGCGCCGCCGGCATCGGCTGCAATCTTGCGCGCCTTCTCCTCAGCCAGCCGCTCGGCATGCAGACGCGGCAGTTCGTCCTTGCATGGGGTCTCGTCGATGGCCGCGCCCCGGATCAGGCCGGGCGTGACTCCCGCCTGCGCCAGCAGCGCCGCCCGCCTCGGACTCTCGCTGGCCAGCACCAGAAGCGGCGGAGACGGCTTATTTGAAGCGATAGGTGATCCGTCCCTTGGTCAGGTCATAGGGCGTCATCTCGACCATCACCTTGTCGCCGGTGAGAACGCGAATGCGGTTCTTGCGCATTTTGCCGGCGGTATGGGCAATGATTTCGTGGCCATTCTGCAGTTGCACGCGGAAGGTCGCGTTGGGCAGCAGCTCGCTCACCGTGCCTTCGAATTCCAGCAGTTCTTCCTTGGCCATTCGTCCTCAGACCGTTTCGACGGAGCGGGAGAATGCACTGAAATCCGCCGAAATCAAGGGTTTCGACGGGTTTCAGGTATCCGCCGCCGGACGCTCCTCAAAACGGGCGGCGATGCGGCGTTCCAGCTCGTCGCGCACCGCCCGATAGGCCGAAAGACGCCCATCCCTGGTGCCCTCCACAAGGGTCGGATCGAAGGTCGGCCAGTACTCGATGACGACCGCCGAGGTGCGGGTCAGCTCCACCGCCTTGTGCTGGGCCTCGGGCGAGAGCGTCACCACCAGATCGAACGACGTGTCTTCGAACTCCTCGAAGCTCTTGGGCTTGTGCTTGCCGATTTCGATGCCGATTTCGTCCATGACTTCGACCGCCAGAGGATCGAGCTCGCCGGCGCGCACGCCGACAGAATCGACATAGACTGCTCGGCCGAACAAATGGCGCATGATCGCTGCCGCCATCGGACTGCGCACGGAATTGTAGGTGCAGGCGAAGAGCACAGCCTGCGGCAGGTCTTCGCCATTGGGGCCGCGCACCGCCGCTAGCCTTTCAAGTGCAGCACGCAGATCAGGGTGAAAAGCCGACGCGCCGTATCGAAATCGACTTCGATCTTGCCGGCCAGCCGCTCCTTGAGCAGCGTCGAACCCTCGTTGTGCGAAGCGCGCCGTGCCATGTCGAGCGCCTCGATCTGCGACGGCGGCGCATGGCGGATGGCCTTGAAATAGCTGTCGCAAATGAGGAAATAATCCTTGATCACCTTTCGCAACGGCGTGAGCGACAGCATCACCTTGCCGTGCGCGCTGTCGTCCTCGAGCCGGATATCGAACACGAGCCGATTTTCTTCCACCGCAAGTACCAGGCGGTAGGGGCCGCCCTGGGAGTCCTTCGGCGTGAAGCTGTTGGCTTCGAGCAGGTCGTAGATCGCGATTTCGCGTTCCTGCTCGATCTGTCGCGTGCGCCGCACCAGCGTGCGCTCGTCGAGCGAAACAGCCACGAGGCGGAAGGGCGTGTCAGCCGTCATCGAGCCTGACCGCGATGGAGCGCGCATGCGCCTCGAGCCCTTCGGCGCGGGCCAGCGCGACCGCCTGGGGGCCCAAAATTTCGAGCGCGGCCCGAGGGCACGCGAGCAGGGTCGTGCGCTTAAGGAAATCGAGCACCGACAAGCCGGAGGAAAAGCGTGCCGACCGCGAGGTCGGAAGAACGTGGTTGGGGCCGGCGATGTAATCGCCCAGCGCTTCCGGCGTGCGGCTGCCGAGAAAGATTGCGCCGGCATGGCGCACGCGCGCCAGCAGCGCATCGGGATTTTGGACCGCAAGTTCAAGATGCTCGGGCGCGACGCGATCGATGAGCGCAACCGCATCCTCCATTTGCGAGACAACGACAATGGCGCCGCGATCCCGCCAGCTCGCCTCCGCAATCGCCCTGCGCGGCAGGGTTTCGAGCGCGCGCGCGACCGCCGCCTCCACCCGATCCGCGAAGGCGGTGTCCTGGGTGACCAGAATGCACTGCGACGAGGGATCGTGTTCGGCCTGACTGAGCAGATCGGCGGCGATCCATGCCGCAGGAACGCTGCCGTCGCCCACGACGAGGATCTCCGAGGGCCCGGCGATCGAATCGATGCCCACCTGCCCGAAAACCTGACGCTTCGCCTCGGCAACATAAGCATTGCCGGGGCCCACGATCTTATCGACGGGAGCAATGCTAGTCGTGCCGTAGGCCAGGGCCGCGATCGCTTGCGCGCCGCCGACGCCATAGATTTCCGTGACGCCCGCACGTTTTGCCGCCGCGAGCACGAGCGGATTGATCCTGCCTCCGGAAGCCGGTGTGGTCATCACGATTCGCGCGACACCCGCGACACGCGCCGGCACCGCATTCATCAGCACCGAGCTTGGATAGCTCGCCGTACCGCCCGGTACATAGAGACCCACGCTCTCGAGCGCCGTCCATCGCCAGCCGAGTTCGATTCCCGTTTCGTCCTTGAAGCGCTCGTCCTTCGGCAATTGCCGACGGTGATAGGCCTCGATCCGCCGCGCCGCCGTATCCAGCGCAGCCAATTCTTCGGGTTTGCACTGCGATTCCGCGGCGGCAATTTCCTCGAGCGGAACGCGCAGAGTCTCGGTTGCGGCCTTGTCGAACTGCTCGGTGTAGTGCCGCAGGGCGTCATCGCCGCGCTGTCGCACATCGGCGATGATGGCGCGTACCACTGTGGTGACGTCTTCGCCGCCACCGCGGTCCTCGGTCAGTAGCGCTTGAAATGCGCATTCGAAGCCGGGCGCCCCTGCATCGAGCCGGCGCGCCATGTCAATGCTCGTCGTGTTCCGGACGGCCGCGCGCAGCCCAGGCACCGCCGACATCGCTCAAGCCGGCGTCGATGCATTCGACGTCGAGGCGAATGAAGCCGCCCCCGGCGAAGACCAGTTCTATTATGCCACCGGGGTCTTCCGCGCCCTTGGGCTGGAAGCGGATGGCGAGCAACGCGACAACCGCATCCGGCGCGCCGCGCTTCAGCCCCTTGGATTGCACCTTGAGCACGTCGTCGAAGTGCAAGAGCGCACGCACGCGCAAATTTGCGCCGGCGCGCTTGTCTTCCCACTTGAAGCGGTTGAACAGCGCCGCGAAACGCCGCTTCTTCGGCAGCCAGACGAGTTCCTTGAGCGGCGCCACCGCATCCTGCAGCCGGGCCGAGATGACCTCCAGGTCCTCCGCGTCCTGCGCCGCCAAAGTCGGTTCGGGCGCCTTCATGCCGACAGCCGCTCGATCTCGGCGCCGGCGCGGGAGAGTTTTTCTTCCATCCGCTCGAAGCCGCGGTCCAGATGATAGACGCGGTGGACCATGGTCTCGCCCTCGGCGGCGAGACCGGCGAGCACCAGGCTGGAGGAGGCGCGCAGATCGGTCGCCATCACCGGCGCGCCCTTCAGCCGTTCCACGCCGCTGACGACGGCGCGGTCGCCCTCGATGCGGACATCGGCGCCCATGCGCAAGAGCTCCGGCACATGCATGAAACGATTCTCGAAGATCGTCTCGCGGATATGCGAAACGCCCTGGGCAGTCGCCATCAGCGCCATGAACTGCGCTTGAAGATCGGTCGGAAAGCCGGGAAAGGGTGCCGTCGTCGCATCGACGGCGATGGGACGCACCCCATTGCGATGGATCTTGAGCCCGCGATTGGTCTCCGCGATCTCGGTTCCCACCCTTTCCAGGAGCGGGATCACCGCCCCGATCAACTCGCCGCGCGTGCCCGTAAGCTCGACTTCACCGCCCGCGATGGCCACTGCAAAGGCGTAGGTTCCGGTCTCGATACGGTCCGGCAGAACGGAATGCTGCGCGCCATGGAGAGCCGGCACGCCGTCGACCACGATCTGCGACGTGCCGAGGCCCGAAATCTTCGCGCCCATGGCGATCAGGCAGATCCCGAGGTCCGCGATCTCAGGCTCGCGGGCGGCGTTGGCGATCACCGTGCGGCCCTGGGCCAGCGCAGCCATCATCAACGCGTTCTCCGTCGCCCCGACCGAAACGACGGGGAATTCGATGTGCCCGCCCTTCAGGCCCTCCGCAGCGCTGACGACGACATAGCCCTCCTCCAGCACGACCTCGGCGCCGAGCGCCTCCATCGCCTTGAGGTGCAGATCGACCGGCCGGGCGCCGATGGCGCACCCTCCGGGCAACGAGACCTTCGCATATCCGGCGCGGGCCAAGAGGGGCCCACTGACCAGAAAGCTCGCGCGCATCTTGCGCACGATGTCGTAGTCGGCGGTCGTCTCCGAGAGCTCTGCGGCATTCAGGATATATGTGCCGCCCTCGCCCAGCACCGTGCCCGGCTGCCACTCGGCCCGCACGCCGAGATGGCGCAGCAGGGCGGCCATGAATTCGACATCGGCGAGCTGCGGTACATTGGCGAGCGTCAGCGGCTCGGAGCTCAGCAGGCAAGCCGCCATCAGCGGCAGGGCCGCGTTCTTGGCTCCGCTGATGGGAATTTCGCCGCAGAGGCGCGCGCCCCCGCGTATCCTGATCCGATCCATGGCAACCCGCATGAACTGGCGACCCTTGTAGCGCGGGCCGCGCCCCGAAAACAGATCGTCTAGCCCGGGTTTTCGGCTTTATTCGGGCGCTGCTCTCCGGGCCGCTCCGGCCCAGGCTCCTCGAGCAAACGTTGCCGTGCCTTGCGCCTCTTCAAGTTCGCGCGCAGCGCCTCGGCGAGCCTCTTTTCGCGCTCCGCAGAATTGGCGGCCATGACCCTTTGCCTCGGGCGACCCTCTGGGCTATAGGCTCCGGCCCGGACCGTTCGCCCGGTCCGCCACCCAGGTCGCCGGAGTAGCGTAGTGGTTGCGCAACCCCTTGGTAAGGGGTAGGTCGAGAGTTCAATTCTCTCCTCCGGCACCAGGTTTCCCCCCACGCTTTGAGCCCCCGCCTCGGGCTCTCGAGCGCGGCGGCCCAAGACGGTGCCAAAGGGCAACACGCGCGTTTACCAAAGAGGGAACGAGCGCGGAGCATTTGCCATGATCGACATTGTCTACATCCAGCCGCTGGTCGCACTCATCTTCGGCATCCTCATCCTGATCGTGCCGCGGGCTCTCAACTATCTCATCGCGATCTACTTGATCCTGGTGGGCATCATGGGGCTTTGGCCGCATTTCGGACACGCCTTGCGCTAGGTCGCTCTGTCGACCGAGGGGCGAGCGCCTCCCGGCAGCCGCCTGGGCAGACCGTTAAGCGGTTTTTTTTACGCAATTGCGGATTTTTCGGCAGGATGCAGTCCCCCACTGCTTTATGCTTAAAGGCTGGAGGACTGTCGCATGGGTTCCGTCACTGAACAGCATCCGTCCCAGCGCCTGAAGCGCCTGCTGGGATTTCTCAACGGCGACCCGTCGAACCGCGCGCTGATCGGCGACGCGGCCGAGGCTGCCTTCGACGAGCAGCTGTTCGACCTGGCGGCGCAGCTGCTCGAACAGTATCGGGCACTCGAACCCCTGCCGCCCACGCTGGCCAATCTGAGCGGGCTTGTGGCGCTGGCCCGGCAGGACTATGCGGCTGCGGCGGAAGTCTTTGAGCGGCTGCGCATGCAAAGCCCTGCCGATGCGGCGCTGAAATTCAATCTGGCATGGTCCTATGCGATGATGCAGGAGTGGCAGAAGGCGCTCGATCAGTTGGACGACGATGCGGTCGCAGCCTCGAAGCGCGCGCCGTCGTTGAAGGTCCATGTCATGCACCACCTGGGACAGTACGACGAGGCGCTGGCGGCAGGCGCGCAACTCGCGGAACGGTTTCCCGAAGACGGCGCGCTGATGGGATCGCTCGCGACGCTGGCCATGGATGCCGACCGCGCCGATCTGGCTCGCCAATACGCGCAGCGCGGGGCAAGCTCGCCCGAGGGCGCCACGGCTCTCGGCTATGTCAGCCTCGGCGATCACGACGCGCCACGCTCGCTCGAGCTGTTCGACCGCGCGATCGCGGAGCAGCCGGACAACGCGCGTGCCTGGGTCGGCAAGGGACTGGGGCTGCTTGCCGAAGGCAAGGCCGAAGCCGGCTCGCAAGCCATCGATCACGGAGCGGAGCTTTTCAAGGATCATCTTGGCTCTTGGATCGCGTCGGGATGGGCGCACTTCGCGCGCGGGGATTACGCTCAGGCACGCAGGAGCTTCGAACGCGCGGAAGCGCTCGACGCGAATTTCTCGGAATGCCATGGCGGCCTTGCCGTCATCGATTTGATCGATGGCAGAAAGGCGGAGGCGCAGCGCCGCTGCGAAATCGCGTTGCGGCTGGATCGCAAGAGCTTTGGCGGAGCGCTGGCGAAGGTGCTTCTGCTGTCCGATGCCGGCCGGCCGGAGCTGGCGCGCAAGGTGCGCGACATGGCGTTTTCCACCCCGGTCGGCCAGCACGGCGAAACGCTGGGCCAATTGCTGGCAATGGTGAGTTCCAAGCCGGGCCGCTAGGACGAGCGAATCTCCGCCAGCACCCGCTGCATCAGTCCGGAAGCTGTCGGATCGTCTTCGATGGCATCGGTGACGCGGCTCACGACCTGCTGGAATTGCGCGTCGTTGATCAGGCCCTGGCCGAGTTGATCGGCAAGCAGGTTTTGGACGATCGCCCGCCGCAAAGAGCGATCATCGGCGCCGTCGAGCGCGGCAAGTGCATGGATGCCGCTCGGTTCGAGTGGCTGGGTGGCATCGGGTTTCTCATGCGCCTGTTTCCCCGAACCACGTTGCGTCCGCGCGCGTTCCTCCAGCTTCTGGCGAAGCAGCATTACGAGACGATCGGCGGGCGAGATCGGTTCCATAATGCTCCCCGCCGCGGCTCAATGCTTGTTCGCTTTGAGCGCCGCCTGCTGCAAGAGCAGATCGACAGTCGAAACCGGCTTGCCGCGGTCGAGCGACCCGATCTTGCCCTCGATCCCGTCGATGAGGAGTTGCATGTCGCGGTTCATCGGCGGAATGTCGCGATTGAGCGCCATGCCCTGTCGCAGCAACCTTGCCACATCCTCGAATTCATCGCGGATCAGCGCGAACAATCCCATCGCGAAAAGGCGCAGATAATTGTTCATCGGCAGGCTGAGCAACGGCCCCAGGGCTTCCTGTGCCGGTACCGTGTCGCCGCTCGAAAGCAGCAGCAATCCGAGTTGGAAACGCGCCACGCCATAGTCGGGCGCAATCTCGACGGCACGCCGCATTTCCCGGCGCGCGCCGGAAAAATCCTCGTTCGAGGCCAGCATCGAACCTTTGAGAAAGTGCAGCCGGGGATCGTCAGGGTAGGCGCGCAACGCCGTATCGAGGTCGAGCAGTCCCGAGCGAGGGCTTTTCTCCATCGTTTGAAGCAGCGCTTTTACGCGTTCAGCGGGACAGAGAACGGGGTTGGTCGGGTTTGCCATTTCGCCTACCTTATCATACGGAAGTGACCGCGCTCGCGCATGCGTTTTCGCAGCATGAGGAGCGAGGTACGGTGAAGCTGGGAAATGCGGGCTTTGCTCAAGCCCAACGCCGCCGCAAGCTGGTCGAACGCGACGCCCTCCAGATAGTGCAGCCGCAGGATCGACCGCTCTCGCTCGGGCAGTCCGTCGAGCTCGGTTTGAAGGCGACCGACGATTTCCTTCCAGGCGAGCGTATCGTAAGCGCTCTCCGCAGGCGCAGAGCCGCCGGCATCGCCTTCGCCTGCCGAAAACAGGCCTGTGCCTTCAAGGATGAATCCCAGCGCCATGCCGAGCGCGATCTCGGAAAGTCTTTCCACCGGCGTCTCGCCGGGTTTCTGCCCCTCGGCGATCGATTTGAGGCGCTCGCGCCGCACGCGCCGGCGCCAAGAGATCTGCTCCAGGACTTCGCTCAGATGCGGTATTGCATCGAGTATGTTGCCCGTGATGCGCAGCGCCGCGAAGGGGCGGAACGGCGAACCGCGCTCGGTCTCGAAACGGTCGAGAGCCTCCAGCAAGCCCGCATAGCCGAACTGATATAGATCGGCGATTTCGATGTCGCCGCGCGAGCGCTCGCGATGCAGCCTCCGGGCGATGCTGCGGGCGAAGTCGACGTGCATCGAGAACAACTTGGATCGCGCCGCGGCGGAACCCTTCGCCTTGAAAGCCTGCCAGAGCAAGCGCTCCTCGTCGGCGGTCTCGGCCGGCGCGCCGCTCTCTTCGAGGTTGCCCGCAGGACCGCGCGCCTTCATCGGAAGCTGCCGAGCACGCCCTGCAGCACGAGCGACCAGCCGTCGATCAGCACGAACATCAAGAGCTTGATCGGGAGCGACATCGTGGAGGGCGGCACCATCAACATGCCCAGCGCCAGCAATATGCTCGACACCACGATGTCGATCAGAAGGAACGGCAGCATTATGACGAAACCGATGCGGAACGAGACGCGCAACTCGTTGAGCATGAAAGCCGGCACCAGCTGCATCAGGCCGACATCTGCGGCGCGATCCGGCAATGGCTTGTGCGCGATGTCATAGATCGCCTTGATATCCTGGTCGCGCACTTGCCGCAGCATGAAGCCGCGCATCGAAGACGTGCCCTTTTCGACCGCCTCTTCGACCGTCAGCTTGCCGGCGAGAAAGGGCTGCAGGGCGGTATTATTGGCACTTTCGAAGGAAGGCATCATCGAAAATGCGGTGAGAAAGACAGCAAGCGCGATCAGCACCTGATTGGGCGGCGTTTCGGGCATTCCAAACGCGTGGCGGATCATCGACAGAACCACGATGATGCGCACGAAGGAGGTGGTGCAGACAATGAATGCCGGAAGAAGCGTCATCAACGTCAGAATGAGCGCAATGCGTACGACTTCGGCCGTCTTTTCCTGCTCCTTCGGCGTGGAGGGCAGAGTCAGGCTCTGCACTGGCTGCGATGCGACGGCAGCCGGCAAGGGGCTCTTGGTCGCGGGTGCCGCGCAAGCCGGCGCAAGCATGGCCATCAGGCAGAGCAGACAGGCGGCGAGCCCTCTAAGCATGACTGGACTGCCGCGGGGCAGACGAAGCCGCGCTTGCGGCGCTCGCCAGATCCGCGACGATCTTGGTCTCGCTGCCGGCGACAAGAACGAGCATTTCGCGCCCGTCGCAGCAGACAATGGCGAGCCCCGCGGTCGGGCTGAGACGCACCATTTCCACCACTTTGAGCCGGCGCGCACGGCCAAACGACGGGGAAATGGATGCAAGTCCGCCCCCCATGCGCGCGCGCATGAATACCGCCGCCCCGATTGCGACCATCACGCAAAGAAGAAAAGACAGCACCACGCGCCAAGTGGAGATCTGAGCGTCCGCGCCCGTACCCAGGGTTTGTGCCTGTGCCGCGACGGCCACGCCCGTCATGAAGAGCACCGAGACGGCGATCAAACGGGCGAGGCGTCCGCTCATGGCTGCGAGACGATTTCCACGATGCGTACGCCGTAATTCTCACCGACCGCGACGATCTCGCCGCGGGCGACCAGATTCTCGTTGACGTACAGGCCAACCGTTTCGCCGAGGCCCGTCTGCAAGGCGATGACGGATCCGGTCTTCAGCGCCATCATCTCTTCGATGGCAATCGAAGCGTGGCCGAGCTGCACGTCCACAGCGACGCGCACATTGCGCAGGAGATCGCTGTTGACGATGCCCTGCTTGGGCGCGGAATCGGGTTTGGGCGGTTCGGTCGTGCTGCGGATGGTGCTGACTGACATGAGCGCGCTCTCTAGAGTTGGATCGATATTTGTCCGGCGCTGCGGCAAAGCTTGCCCCGCAACAGCGCGGCACGGCCGCCCGGAAGGCGGATTTCAACGGGTTCGCCCAGGCCGCGATCGAGCACAAGCACGTCGCCGACCGAGACCCCTTGCAGTTCCTCAAGGCTGAGTTCGGTGCTGCCGAGGATTCCATTGGCCGTGACTTTGATGCGCTTCAGCGCTTCCGAGCGGCGAACAAGTGGAAGCTTATCGTCGCGACGCTTGGTCATCTGCGACTTCACCAGCGGCGCGAGTGCGTGATCGGGTAACGAAAGTTGCAGTACCTCCTGGCCGTCCAGCGCAATCGCGGACGAGACGATATATCGCGCTGCGCTCTCGTCCTGCCCCTTCATCAACGCGTCCAGTTCGTCCGCAAGGTCTCGCGCGATCCGCTGTGAATACAGTTCGAGCAGCTTTCGGTCGCCGTCGGAGAACGCTTCGGATTGCAGATCCGCGTCGAGCGCAGCTTCGAGAATGCGACGACGGCCGCGCTCGAGGAAATCGAGCGCGGCCGGCACACCGACGGCAGAATCCGTGGAGGCCGCCTTGATCGGCGCGACCTCCACCCGCACGTCGCCGAGCGCGGCGTCCTTGCGAAGGAACCAGCGTTCCGCCCAAGTCCGAAGCGGCGTGCGCAGGCAGGCGCCCACAGCTTCGCGGCTGTAAGCCTCCTTCGGCAACCAGACCCTGACGCCCGCGTCGCTCATCCGTGCCCTTGCATGCTGAACAAGGTCTGGATCATCTCGTTCGAGATGCTGACGATTTGCGAACAGGCCTGGAAGCCGCGCTCGATCAGGATCAGCTCTCCGAACTCGTTGGAGAGATTGACGTTCGAGGCTTCGATCTGGCCCGATTGCAAGGTGCCCAAGCCGTCGCCGCCGCTCTTGTTATAGGTCACCTGCTCGTCGGTCGGGTTGGCATAGATGTCTCCGTTCAGCCGCTGCAGAAGCTGCGGATCCTGGAAATTCGCCAGTGCGACGAAGCCGATGTCCTTGGTCTTGCCGTTGGTGTAGGCCAGCTCCACCTGGCCGTCGGAGCTGATGCCCGCGCCGGTCAGCGTGCCGGTCGCGTTTCCGTCCACCGACGAGGTCGCAATCGTGGAATCGGTTCCGCCGCCCGTCGAGGTCACCTTGGAAAAATCCAGCGTGACGTTGAGAGGGTCGGCGTTGTCGGGGACTTCGGTCACCGTGAACTTCGTCGTGCCGGTGATGTTGCCGGAGCTATCGAACTGCAGGGAGGCGGTGCCCTGGATATCGACCGGTTTGCCGCTCGCGTCCGCGACCGTAAACGTCCAAGTATCGGTGGCGGGATCCGACATGGTGAAGGTCACGGTCCAGTCGTGCTCGTTGCCGCGGCTGTCGAAGACTTTGATGTTCGCCACCGAGGCATTGGTGCCGCCTGAGGAAAGATTGCCGGTGAAAGCGATGTTGCCGGTAGCCGCGGGCGGATAGCTCTTGTACGCGTCGATATTGACCTCGACCGGGATGTTGTCCGAATTCAAAATCGCCAAATGGTTACCTTGTGCATCCGACACGAAGCCGTCCTGACCGACGAAGAAGTTCCCAGTCCGCTCGTAGAACGTCTTCCCGTCCTTGAGGACGGTCAGAAAGCCCTTGCCCTGGATGGCGAGGTCGAGAGGATTGGTGGTCTGCTGGAGCGTGCCCTGACTGAAGTCGATGAAGGCACTGCCCATGCTAACGCCATAGCCGGCGTTGCTGTTGCTGCCGAGAAAGGCGCCGCCGTGCTCGAACAGGCTGTCGAAGGACAGGAAGTTGCCCTTGTAGCCCATGGAGTTGAGGTTTGCGACGTCGTTGCTGATCATCATCAGGCCTTCCGAGTAGGCGTTCATGCCGCTCAGGCCGGTATAGATTGCGCCAAGCATTCTGCTTCTCCCCTTTTTCAGCGAATTTGCGAAATGTCGGCGATCGAGAGATCGCCGACGGTTGTGCCATCAGCAGTCTGGATCGTGAGCAAGGGCTGTCCGCTGCTGAATGAGACCGCCGTGACTTGGCCGGACAGCGTGGTGCCCCCCGAGCCCGAATTGAAATCGACCGTGCGGCCGATCAGCCCCACCGCCTGCGTCGCCGCCTGGGACGCCAGCAAATGCGTCACGTTGTCGTTGAGCGTTTGGCTCAATTGGAGCTGAGAAAACTGCCCGAGCTGCGAGACGAACTCATAGTTGTCCACCGGCTTGAGCGGATCCTGATAGGTCAGCTCGGTCAGAATGATCTTGAGCAGCGATTGGAAATCGAGGCCGAAGGCACTCTGCGTTACCTGCTGGGTCGAGTTAACGGGCGCCACCGCCATTGGCGCCTCCCCCGAGCGAAAACACCGTCCCGACGGCTGCACCGTTGACGTGCAGCTGTGCGATGTCCATTTCGAAATGTGCAACCGTGGTTTCGATGAGCTGCCGCAGCCGCGTCACCTCCTGCATGCCGGCACCATCGGAACGCAGCACGATCGCGAGCGCCTCGTCCGGGCCGGACACGCTGAGCGAGATCGCGTCGCGTCCTTTTCTCATCGCAATCAGCGCATCCGGGGTCGCCTTCAGATCGGCCGCCTTCGCGGTGGCGGAGCGATCGAGCATCGGTGCCTTGGTGTCGCTGCTGCGATTCTGCGATGCGAGCTGTCCCATTGGCGACTGCGAAACCCGTGATCCCGTTCCTGCGTTTTGGAACGCCGGAGCAGCCGGGCGATCTGCCACCTCGATGGCAGGAACATAGACGAGCGGCACCGGCGGCTGTTGGGTTGTCCGCCCCGCGGCTGTGAGGCCGGTCGCGGTGCCCGATGCGGCTGTCGGCGCCTCTATCTTTGCCATCGGCGCAGTCTGTTTCGCCTCCGCCTGCTGTTGCGGCGTGAGCAAGAACTTGTGCAGCCCGAACATGCCGAGTTCGGCAAAGCTGTAGGCGCGGTGAGAGCGCGGCGCGTGCGGCTTCTGCTGCTCATGGCCGTCGAGCAGATCGGCGAACGAGGTCGTTGGGGGACCGGCATCGGCGCCCGACAAGGACGTACCTATCGGTTCATGCGCTGCGGGGTTGATCAGAGCCACTGTACTCATTTCTTCCTCCGTCGTGCGTGATGCCGGTCCACGATGTCCTGGGCTGCGGCATCGTCCTCCTTGCGGATTTCATGCTTTTTTGCGCGCCGCGCGGTTTCGCCGGCGATGTCGCGGCGCAGCGTCGCGGCATTCAGAGAGGTCGTGCGGCGAGCCAGCTCCTGGCCGGCGAGCTCGGCTTCCGATGCGAGCCGGCGCACAGCCGCGTCGCAGACGCGCAACTCGGCGGACCAGAGGGCCGCGATGTCCGGCAGGATTTCCGAAGCCGTGACCGCCTCTGTCCAACACGAAAGTGCGCCGTTCTGCAGTTCCTCGCCGGAGGAGAGCGCGTCCTTGCGCGCCGCCAGGGAAACCGAGGCGTCCAGTGCCGCGGCCTCCGCCCGCAACCGCTGCAGTTCGCGAATCCCGGCGAGGGAATGAAGCTCGCGGCTCCGGCGGCGATCACGCATGTCCCCGCCCCTCGTTCAGTGCGGCAAGCTGCGAGACCGTGTCCGTGAAGCTGCTGCGGTCTTCGCGGCCTTGCTTCAGGAAGCGCAGAATTTCCGGATGGCGTTCGACGGCGCGGTCGATTTTCGGATTGGCGCCTTTTACGTAAAGGCCGGTGTCGAGCAGCGTGCGCGCGGACTGCTGCAGGCTGAGCCACTCGACGGTCTGCAAGGCATCGGCCCGGTGCACCTCGCCGGAAAGGTCCCAGGCCTGCCGGCTGACGCTCTTGCAGACATCGATCGCGGGGAAGTGGCCCTGCTCCGCCAGCGTGCGCGACAGCACGATGTGGCCGTCAAGGAGGGACTTCATCATTTCGCAGACGGGATCGTCGACATCGTCCGTCTCGCTCAACACCGTCATGATCGCCGTTATTGCGCCGCCCTTTTTGAATGCGCCGCACAATTCCACCAATTTGGGGATGGTGGCGAAAACGTTCGGCGTGTAAGCGCGCACCGTCGGAGGTTCACCGGCCGCAAGTCCGATTTCCCGCAGGGCCATGGCCAGCCGCGTGACGGAGTCGAGCAGCAGCAGGACCTTTTTTCCCTGTGCGCGCCAGTAATGGGCCTGTGCCAGCGCCAGATGCGCGGCCCGCACACGCATCGCCGCGGACTGATCGGACGTTGCGGCAACCAGCACCGCCTTCGAGCGCGCCGCGTCGCTGAATGTGCCGTTCCACATGGCTTCGACTTCACGGCCGCGTTCGCCGATCAGAGCGATGACGACGATATCGGCATCCACCTGCTGGCTCAGCTGCGCCACGAGACTGGTCTTTCCGACACCGCTGGCGGCGAAAATGCCGACGCGCTGCCCAATACCGAGCGTCAGCAACCCATCGATCGCCCGAATTCCTGTTTCCAGCACCTGGTTGGGCGAAACACGCTCCAGCGGCGACGGCATGCGATCCCGCAACGGCGCGAAATCGCGGGCATCGATCGGGGCCGCCCCGTCGCAGGCGCGTCCGAGCGCATCCAGAGCGCGGCCGAGCAAGGCCGGCCCGACGGGCACGAGGTCCGCTCTGACGCTGGCACGGACCAGCGCGCCGGAAAAAGTGGCCGAAGAGTCTTCGAAGGGAGAAAGGATCACGCTTTCGCGGTCGACATGCACGACCTCGGCACCGAACCATGCCTCGCCGCCGCGCCGTTCCACGTTGCACAGTGTGCCGAGCGGCACGTTGGGTCCATCCGCCTCGATGGCGCTCGACATGATCTTTCGTACGCGCCCGGTTCTTCGCACCGGATCGATGGCGCGGAGCTGCCGCTGCATCGGATGAAGCGCGCTCATCGCGGCGCCTCGGGCATGGACATCGCCTCGAGGCTGCCGCGCAACGCAGTCCATTGCTGATCGAGCCCGATTTCCATCTGACCGAGTCGAAGCACCAAGCGGCAATCGCCGGAAGGCATCTCCTCCCTGACCTCAACCGCGATACGCCTCGGAGCGATGTCCTCCTTCAGCCGCTGAAGAGCTTCGCGCTCGGGGAAGTCCTGGGCAGACACCTCGATCGCGAGCACGCACGAGGCTTCGATGGATTTGAGCTGCACAGCCAGCGCCTTGCGCACCATGGCAGCGCGGTATTTGCGCTCACCCAAAATGAGATCGAGACATTCGCCGGCCAACAGAGGTGCAAGCCTCTCCAATCCCGAGATGCTCTGAGCCAATCGCGCCTGCGCGTCGCGCAGCGCGGCTTCCAGAAGGCCGAGGCGCTCCGACTGGCGATCCTCCGCCGCGCGCAAACCGACCGCCTCGCCTTCCTTGCGGCCTTTCTCGAATGCCTGCGGTATTTCGTGGCGCAGGTCCTCCAATTGAATGTCACGCTGGCGAAGTTCGCTTTCGAGATGCGCGAGACGTACCCGCGATCGCTCGCGCTCCTCGTCTTCGCGCGTCGGGATTGCCGTCAACACCGTGCCCGGAAGCGGAAGCACTCTTGCATGCACCGATGGATCGAGCGCTTTGATGATGCTCATGCCCCGCCCCCCCACAGATTCCACGCGTTGGGGCGCCGCTTCGAAGGGCCGCTTTCCATCATGGGAAACAGGTCTTGCGCGCAACCGCGCAGAATTTCCCGCGCATGCAGCGTCATTTCGCCCTCGAAACGGTCGGTGAGAAGTCGCCGCACGAGCCAAGGAGAGAACCGGGCCAAGTCGAATGGCGCGGACGGCGCCGGGGGTTTGCCCGAAAGCTCGTCCAGCAATCGCTCTACCGCTTTGCGCTGATCGGCCTCCAGATCAGCAAGAACTGCGTTCAGATCGTCGGCCGAGAGGCTCGCCAGCCGTAAGACCATGCGTCGCAACTCGAGATCAGGATGAGGCACGCGCGCCTCCCTTGGCGAGAATGTCGCGCAGTCTGGCGCTGAGCTCGGCACGTTCATCCTCATTCAATCGTTTGCGGCCGCGGCGGCTCATGAACAGGAAAAATACGCCACCGGCTCCGAGTATCGCGGCGAGAAGAGCACTGGCCGCCCGCCACACTCCGCTCGTTTCATCCGGTTGCGCGACACCGGGCAGGTCGGGCATCCGCAGGGCGCGAACTCTCGGAAGATCGTCCGCGATCGAGCGCGCGGCCGGCGACGTCACGGCGAACTGGATGCCGTCGGTGACCGTAGCATTGGACCGGATGATGCCCGCGACCAGCGAACGCACGCCTTCCTGCGACGGCGGATCGATGAGCGTCGGAGCGGACAGCGTCACTTGCAGGGGGAAGCTGCGCGCGGCGGGGTTCCAATCCGGCAAAGCGCCGTTGTCCGAACCGTTCGGCAACGCCGTAACACTGACCGCGATGCCGAGTTGCGGGTAGGCCTTTGCCAAGGCCGACCGCACCACTGCTTGATAGTACTGTTCGATCGCCGTCCTTTCCTGCTCTTCGGGAGAACCCGTCCCAGGTATCGCCTCGACATGCATCGGTGCGCCGACGACGTGTCCGCTTTCGTCCAGGATCACGACATCGGCGGGGTCGAGGTTCGGAACCGCCGCCGCCACTAGCCGCTGCACGCCCTGTGCCGCGAGGCCCCCAAAGGTGCGGTCGCCGTGCATGCGGATCGTGACCGATGCCTTGGGCGGCACCCGATCGTCGCGGAAGATCCGGTCCTCGCCCAGGGAGAGGTGCACGCGCGCGGTATCGATTCCGTCGAGCGTCATGATGGTGCGTTCCAGTTCGCCTTGGAGCGCGCGCTGGTAATTGATCTTCTGGGCGAAATCAGTGAGGCCGAGATCCGACTTGTTGAACAACTCGAACCCGACTGTGCCCTTGAGGGGCAGGTCGCTCGCCATCACATCCAGCCGCGTTTTCTCGACCAGGTCCGCCGGAACAAGGACCGTCGCGCCGCCATCCTCGAGGCGATAAGCGATCTTGCGGCGCTCGAGATCGGCGACGATCGTGGCCGCGTCGACCTGGCGCAGCTGTGTGAACAGCGGCCGATACTCCGTGCGCAAAAGAAGGAACCAGGCCAGCCACATGGCGACGCACAACGCGACAGCCGTGGCCAGCGCAAGAGCTATCTGCTGGCGAAGCGGCAGGGCGCGGATGCGATCGAACATCAGGTACTCTCTAGAGCTGCATGTTCATGAGCTGCTGGTAACCTTCGACCAGACGCGTGCGCATCTGGATCATCAGCTCCAATGAGAGCTGCGCCTGCGAAAGCGCATACGTCACCTGATGCACGGGTATGGAGTCGTCGAGTGCAAAGGCGCGCAGCTTGCTGTCCGCATCCAATGCTTTCTGGTTGACCGCATCGACGCCCTGCGTCAGCAGCGACGAAAAGGACGCGGCATGTGCGGCCTGGACCTGCTGCAGTGGTTGCTGCGGCTGGGTGAGCCGCGCCAGAAGGGCGTCGGACCCTATCGGCATGATCGGGGGTGTTGGCGTCATGCGCGTTCTCCGAGTTGCAAGGCCTTGGTGTACATTTCATGCGCGGCGTTGATGGCGGCGATGTTGGCTTCGTAGGCACGCGAGGTCTTGATCATTTCCGTCATCTGTCCGGCATGATCGATCGAGGGATACGCGACGAAGCCGTTTGCGTCTGCCTGCGGATTGCCCGGCTCGTGGACCAGGCGTGGCGCGGCGGCGCTGCCCTGCACACTCAATATCTGCACGCCCTCGAGCTTGCCGAGATCGACACCGAAGCCCCGCTTGCTAGAATCCAGCAGCGCCGAAAAATCGTTCTTCGGACCGGAGACGAGATGGAGTTCGCGGAAGCCCGCCGCCTTCGGTGAATTGGAGACGTTGGCGTTCGCCAGATTCTCCGAGATGATCTCGAGTCTGCGCCATTCCACGTCCAGGGCCGTGCGGCTGATTTCGATGGCTTGCATCAGAGGTTCCCCGTAATCGCCAAGGATTCGACCTGCAGTTCGCGGTTGAAGAGCGCGATCAGCGCGCCGTAGCGTCCCGCCGTGCCGGAAGCGCTCGCCATTTCGAGATCGGGACGCAGTTCTGCCTCCGGCGTACCCGCGACCGCCTGCTCGACCTTCGGCGCGAACTGGCGCACGGCATCGTCGCCTTGCGCCGCCGCGTCCTTGAGGGCCTGCTCGAAAGACGTCCGCAACGGCCTGTAGTTCGGCGTGTTGACGTTGGCGATGTTTTCGGCAGTCGTGATTTGGCGTGCGGCGAGACAGTCCAGCGCCTTCACCATCAACACCGCCATGCTGGAGTCCATCTTCGTCTCCTATTGCACGATGATTTCGGCGTGCAGCGCGCCGGCGGCTTTCATCGCCTGGAGCACCGCGATCGTCCGCCGCGTATCCACCTGCGCCTTCGCCAGCGCCTTGACCAAATCGCCAACCGTCGTATCCGGGAAGCGCACCACCGCGTCGTGCGATCCGTCGGCCACTTTCAGCTTGCTGTTGGTGACGATCAGGCTGCGCACATCCGGCGCGATGCCGCCGAGGATCAGCGGCTGCGAAGCCTGATGGTCGACGTCCACGGCCACCTTGATATCGCCCTGGGCGATGACCACGCTCGAGATCCGAACATTGCCGCCGGCAACCACCGTGCCCGACCGCTCGTTGATCACCACGCGGGCAACTTGATCCGGATCGACCGTGACGTTCTCAACCTGCGCGACCAGATGGTTGAGGTCGCTGCCGGCGCTGCCGGCATCGATCGAGACGGAGTCCGCTCCTTTGGCCGAGGCGCGGCCTGCCCCAAGCGCCCGATTCAGCGCTTCGCTCACGCGTTCGGCGGTGGTGAAATCGGGATCATTGAGGACGAAGGTGAGATTTCCGCCCGCACCCACAAGTTGGGCGTCAACCGGAGCCTCGACCGTCGCTCCACCGACGCAGATGCCAGTGGTGGGATAGTTCTTCTGCCGCAGGTTTCCGTTGTCCTGGAAATTGTAGCCGCCGACGACCAGCGGCCCCTGGGCCAGCGCATAAGGTTTCTGGTCCGCCGCCAGAAGCGGCGTCATCAGCAGGACGCCGCCAGCGAGGCTGCGCGCATCGCCGATCGAGGTCGCGGTGACGTCGATGCGATCTCCCACCTTTGCCGTCGGCGGCAACGTCGATGTGACGATCACCGCAGCGACGTTGCGGCTCTCCAGCAGATCGGGCGGAACGTTTGAGCCCAGGCGGCCGAGAACGTTGCTGAGCGCCTGTTTGGTCACCGCGCTGCGCGGCGAATCGCCCGAACCGGCCAGACCGGTGACAAGGCCGTAGCCGACCAGGGCATTGTCCCTCCAGCCGAGGAACCGGCCGAGATCCTTGAGCCGCACGGCGTCCGCGACAGCCATCGACGGCCCCGCCAAGGCGGCAAGAAGCGCGATAGAGGCGATCCAGCGCGTCATGGAAAATCCAGCCAGTTGAACATGCGCGTCAGGAACCCGGGCTCCGAGCTGCTGGAGACAAAACCTTGGCCGTCATATTCGATGTGCGCATCCGCGAGATTGCTCGAAAGGACCGCATTGCCGGACGTGATGTCGGCAAGACGTACGCGGCCTTCGACGCTGATGTTGGTCTTTTCGCCGTTGACCTTCAGCGCCTGTGCGCCCCTGACATGCAGATCCCCGTTCGGGTAGACCGAGTCCACCACCACGCTGATCTCAGCCACCATCTGACCCGCGCGCGCCGTGGCGCCCTGGTTGTCCGAGTTGTGCGCCAATCCCAAGCTGGCCGCAGCGTTGATGCCCCCACCTGTCGTCGGATTGCCCGCGCTGAATTGCCCTTGGAAGCCGCTGGTCTTGCTGGCGCTGCTCTCGGCACTGTTGGTCGCCAAGGAATTCTCGAAGATCACGACCGTCAGCACGTCGCCGAGGAGATGTGCACTGCGATCGCCCGCAAGCGAGGGCCAATTCCCGCGCGAAACCAGATCCGCGGCCTGCGCTTGGACGCTGCCGAGCAGCACGGCGGCGAGGAATGCGGTCCTCCTCATCGCGCCAGTTCCTCGAAAGCCACCGATAAGATCGAGCCATCTGCCGCCTTGACGAACAGACGTTGTCCTGGGCGCGCGCGTTGCAGCACTTCGACCTTGCGCGCGATAAGGATGTTTCCGGCACGCGCCTCGAGATCGACGGTGTCGCCGGGAGACAGCTCTTCGACACCGAAGTCGGGATAACGCGGCACAACGTCGCCCGGCATCAGAGGCCGCTCGGCAATGCTCGCCCCGAGACGAGATTCATAGTGAAAAGGATTGGGAATACCCACTTTGCCGCAAGCTGCGTCAGCGAAGGCATCCGTTTTCGCTATCGCGCCGGCGGCGATCGGGACCTGCACGCGCAGACAGTCCTGCGCCCGAGCGGGGAGCGCCGCCACGGCCAAAGCCGCCGCCATGAGGATCGACCGCCCGCGCATGATCAGCGTCTCAGTTCGTTGGCGATCGTCATCAGCTGATCGCCGGCTTGCACCACTTGCGCATCGGCGGCATATGCGCGCTGCAACAGCATCAACGTCACCATCTCGTCGGTCAGCTGGACGTTGCCGGATTCCAGCGCGCCCTGGACAAGCGAGCCCGCGCCTTCGTCGCCGGCGCGTACTTGGCTGACCTGGCTCTGGTCGGAGGCTTCGAAATAGCCCGCGCCGTCGTCGACGAGGCTGTCTGGGTCCTTCACCATGGCAAGCGGGATCTGGCCGATCTGCTTGTATTGCGTCGAGCCGTTAATCTGCGCGGTAACGATGCCGTCGGCCGAAATCGAGAGTGCCGTCGTGTTCTGCGGCATGGAAATATCGGCGCGAAGAACAGTGCCATCCGCGGCCGCCAGCGCGCCGTCCTCGTTCACCTTGAGCGTGCCGCCGCGCCACAGAAGCGTTCGTCCCGACGGCCCCAGCATCTCGATGAAGCCGGCGCCGCTGATCGCAAGATCGTATTGCTGACCGGTGACGGTGAGCGAGCCTTCCGTCCAGACATGTGGCGTGGCGGCGATCGCCACCCCTGTCACCGCGGCGCTCTGGTCGCCTTGCGGCGGCGTTCCATCGCCAGAGGCGGCGAGTGGATTGACGAGATTGGAAAACTGGACGGTCTGCCGTTTGAACCCGGTCGTATTGATGTTCGCGATGTTGTTCGCGACCACATCGAGAGCCCGCTGCTGGGCGTCAAGACCCAGCGCGCCGATGTAAAACGCCCCATTCATACCCACCCCCACGCTTACGCAACGCTTATTCTTCTTGTACTTTTCCCGTCGTCAGACCTGCCCGAACACGCTCGTCGCCCGCGACATGAGATCGTCGTAAACCTGCACCACACGCTGTCCGGTTTCCGCGCTGCGCAATCCGGACATGATCGAAATCATCTCGGTTGCAGTCGACACATTGGACGATTCCAGCATGCCCTGGCGCACGCTTGCATCCGAGGCCTTTGCCGCAGCCGAGTCAGCGCTGAACAGCCCTCCGGAAACGGGGTCGAGATCGCCCGGCTTTTCGAAGCCCATCACGGCGATGCGTCCCATCGGCGCGCCGTCCACCGTCACCATGCCGTCGGGTGCCACCTTGAAATCGCCACTGCCGACATTGAGATCGCCGGACTGCGATTGCAGCACCATGCCGTTCGCGGTCACCAGCCGGCCGTCGGCATCGCGCGTAAACTGACCGCAGCGGGTGTAATAGGTCCCGGCCGGCCCGCGCACCGCGAAGAAGCCCTGCCCGGAGATGGCGAAGTCCAGCGGATTGCCCGTGTTGTGGAGCGCGCCGCTCGTAAGATCGACGGAGAGCTTCGGACCACTCGCATTATCGAGCGGCGCGGTCGCCTCGCTGCCGAGCAGAGCGCGAAAACCGTGGGTCGCCTTGTAGCCTGCCGTCGTGGCGTTGGTCAGGTTATCAGCAGCGATCTCTACGCGCTCTGCAGCGCGCGACATAACGACACCACCGATTTCGACGAGCCCCATGAAACGTGTCGTAACACAACCAACACGTACAAACAACCGTTCCGCTAACGCAGTTAAATTCAAATTCACCAAGAACACCATCTAAGATAATCTTCGTGGCATTGACTCGATAGAATCGAATTCAATCACTCGAATTTCACGACTGAGAACGACTTAAGATCGACAGTATGGGGAATTTCGTTGACCGAGAGGACTGCAAGTTTCGGCACGCTTCTTTTGGTAAACGTCTTGAGCGGGCGGCGGATGTCCGCATTGCACAACAGGACGGGTGATAATTTTTGCCGCACCATTGAATCCGCCAGAGGGATGAGCTTCCGGATGAGCTGCTCCGCGATCCTCGGATCGAGCGCGAAGCCGGCGGCCTTCTCGCCCCGCCGCAGGTTTTCGCTGATCTGTCCTTCCATCCGCGGATCCAGGCTGAGGACCGACAGCTGAGGATTGCGGCCGCGAAGCGTCTGGCAAATGCTGTGGCTCAGCCGCTGGCGCACCAGCTCGGTGAGCTCGTTCGTGTCCTTCAGGGTGCGGCCGGCGTCGACCAGGGTTTCCACGACCAGATCGATGTTGCGGATTGAAACATCCTCCGACAGCAGGTTCTGCAGCACGCGCTGCACATCCGAGACGCTGAGGATTGCCGGGATCAATTCCTCGACCATGCCCGGCTGGCGGATGCGCACCCCTTCCAGCAACGCGACGACCTCGACGCGCGACAGCAGCAGCGCAGCCTCGTTGCGCAGGAGTTCGCCCAAATGCGTCATAAGAACGGTGACGGGGTCGACCAGCGTGTAGCCCAATTCGCGCGCGCGATCAGCCGCGCCGGAGTCGATCCAGACGGCGGGCAGGCCGAAGGCCGGGTCGCGCGTGTCGATGCCTTCCAGCGCCTCGACGCTCTCGGCCCCGCGCACCGCAAGCATCTTCTCCGGGAACAATTGGGCGGCCGCGTGGCGGGCACCCTGGAGCCATATCTCGTATTCGAAAGGGCCCAAATCGCTGCCGTCCTGGAAGAGAACCGCGGGAAATTCCACGCCGCTGGCCCTCTCCCGCTGTGCCCGAAGCGCGGCGATCCGCTCAGTCAGCACTGGCTTGATCGAAAGCCATTGTTTGCCCAGCTCCCTCCCGAACAGGACCTCGATCGGTGGAGCGCCCTTCTGCACGCGCTGCTCCGCCTCGCTCTCGATCTTGTCGAACAACGACGCCTCCGCCTGAGCACGGGTCTTGCGCCGGGCGGCGAAGAAATTGGCGGAAGCAATCAGCACGACGATCAGCATGGGCCATTTGGGCATGCCCGGCAGCGCCAGCAGCACGAACAGCGTGCCGAGGACGATCAGCGGTATCTTGGGAACGGAGGTCAGCTGGCTGAACACTTCAGTGCCCAGCTGGCGGTCGGACGCCGAGCGCGTGACGATGATGCCGGTGGCAACCGAAATGATCAGCGCCGGGACCTGCGTCACGATGCCGTCGCCGATCGTCAGCAGGGTGAAGGTCGCAAGGGCGTCGCTCCAGTTCATATCCATCTCGGCCACGCCGACAATCCAGCCTGCGATGATGTCGATCAAAAGGATGATGATGCCGGCGACGGCGTCGCCTTTCACGAACTTGCTGGCGCCGTCCATCGCGCCATAGAACGATGCTTCCTTCTCCAGTTCCTTGCGCCGGCGCTTGGCCTCGTTCTGGTCGATCAGGCCCATGTTGAGGTCGGCGTCGATGCTCATCTGCTGGCCGGGCACCGAATCCAGCATGAAGCGGGCCGCGACCTCGGATACACGCTGGGCGCCCGACGTCACCACGACGTATTGCACAACGACCAGGATGAAGAACACCACCAGGCCGACGATGAAATTGCCCTGCACGGCAAAGCTGCCGATGGCGCCGATCACCTCGCCGGCATTGGCGGTGGTCAGAATGAGCCGCGTGGCGGCGACGTTGAGCGCGACGCGAAACAGCGTCGCAACCAGCAGCAATGAGGGAAAAGTCGAGAATTCGACAGGACGTCCGACATAAAAGGTAAGGAGCAGAATCGTCAACGCAAACGCCATGTTGATGACAAGCGAAAGGTCCACCAAAAATGGTGGAATGGGCGCAAAAAGGATCAACAGGATCGCGATCACCCCGCCGACCAGGACGAGATCGAGGTTCTTGCCGAACAGATCACGCAGCATCTTGCTCTTCCGTCGTTCGCATGCGCTTCTTGCGGCGCAGCTCGTTGTAGATTTCGGCCACCGGCCGGTAGCAGTGTTCGGGGATAGCCTTGTCGAGCGCGGCCTTCGCATAAAGCTCGCGCGCCAGAGCCCGGTGCTCGACGATGGGAATGGCGTAGAGGAACGCGAGCCGCTTCAACCGTTGGGCCAATGCGTTCGTTCCCAACGCGACTACGACAGGCGCAGCCGACAGCATGGGCTGATAGTGAAGCCCCAGCGCTATGTGCTCCGGATTTGTCACGAGCACGTCCGCTTTGCGCAAACCGCGTAGACTCCTGCTCGCCTTGGCAAACTCGCGATGGAGCTGCTTGCGCTTCTGTTTGAGGCGCGGCTCGCCTTCGCGCTCACGCGCTTCCTGGCGCAATTCGCGCCGGTTCATCCGCATTTTCTTGACGAATTGTCCCCGAGCGATGAGTTGATCGAGCACCGTGAAGAGGACAGCGGCCAACACCACGAACGACAAAAGCCGCATTGCGGAGCCGTTCATCAGCTCCAGGAGTCGCCGGCCGTCCGTGATCTCGCGCGCTCCGCTTTCGACGGCGCCGCGGATGACCAGGTAAGCGACCATGCCATAGACGAAGAGCTTGAGAATGTTCTTGAAAGTCTCGATCAGGAGCCGGAGCGAGAACAGGCGTTTGAGGCCATTTGCCGGATTGAGGCGCGAGAAGTCGGGCTTGAGCGGGGCGGACGAGAAGACGAAGCCGGTTTGCAGGAGCTCGAAAACCAGCACGATCATAATGATTGCCGCGAACAGCAGCAGCATGGGTCTTGCCAGGGGCGCGACAAGAGTCTCCACGGCGATGAGCAGCGAACCATCGGCAAGGGCCGGACCGGAAACGAGTGCGTCATGGCTGGCATGCGCGACGGCAAGGCCCAAACCCGGCCCCGCCATCCAGGCATATCCAAAGAGCGCCGCAAGGCTGGTCAGGAAACTCAAATCCATGCCCCGCGCGACGACGCCCTTTTTGCGCGAGCGATCGAGCTTGAACTGCGTCGGTTGTTCGGATTTGTCCTGTTCGGTCTCGGCCATGTCAGATCAACCGAGGCAGCGCTTCAAGCAAAACGGCGGCAAATCGCACGATCAATGCCCCTGCCGCTCCGAACGACAGCGGCAGGACAAGAAGCAGCAGAATCGTCTTCACCTGAAAGCCGAGAACCAGGACGTTCATCTGAGGCACGGTGCGAGAGAGAAGAGCAATCGAGACATCGCTCAGGAAGAGCGCCAGGATCGTGGCGCCGGCGACGCCGAAGGCGCTCAGCGACATCAGTGCCATGAAGGCGCTGATGCGCGCGATCGAATGGGGCAGCACCCAGGTGCCCAGTGGAATCGCGTCGAGGCTCGCCGAAAGGAACCGCAGAAGCGCGACATGCCCATCGAAGCCGAAGAATACGGCCGCCGCCGCATAGGCGAAAAGCGTCCCGATCAAGGGCACTTGAGAACGCGTGGCGGGGTCGACCAGGCCTGCCAACCCAAAGCCGGCCTGAATGTCGATGGTGCGACCGGCAATATAGAGCGCGCCAAACCCGACCTGGAAGGCCAGCACGATCAACAATCCCAGGGCAAGCTCGTGAACCGCTGCCTCAGCAAGCTGCGGCAGGTTCTCTGCGCTCAACAGGGCAAGATCGCGATGGCCGCCGATCAGAACGATCGACAGTCCGAGCGCGAACAATACGCGGAAAAACACCGGCATCGGTACCAGCGTGAACGGTGGTGCAAAGGCAAAAACAGGCGCGAGCCGCAGTCCCAATACCAGCGCCGACGCCGCCCAGTCTGCCAGCACGAGACCCGCCATGGTTCAGCCAAGACCGGGTATCAGCATGATCATCTCAATGGCGAACTGCGTGATGCGGTAGATGATCCAGGGGCCCAGCAAAATAAGCATGATGCCGGAAACCAGCAGCTTCGGCACGTAGCTGAGGGTCATTTCCTGCAATTGCGTCGCGACCTGCAGCACGCTGATCGCCAATCCTGTCGCAAGTGCCGCGGCCAGGATGGGACCCGCCACCAACATGCTGTTCCACAGCAGCGAATTCATCAGGCCAAGAGCCTGGTCCCCCTCCATGATCTACGCCTCACGCACCCCTCGGTAGATTTCACTGGTTTTCCATTCGGGAGCAAGAGCAGATTATGGTTAAGTCGCGATGCTGCTTTGCGCGCAGACTCGCACGAGGAAAAGACAACCGCCTTTTCACGTCTGCGGCGTTGCGCTCTCCTGTACGTTAAGCATTTTCCTCACATCGCCGCGTCCTGAACGCCTGCATTCAACGCCACCATCGGCATTGCGGTGATCAACGGCGAGCACGAAGTCCTTGTCGGCCCTGCTAGGTCCCCGACAAGGAAAAGGCCACTACATCGAGCAGCGGGGGCGACCCTTGGTCTCCCCGAGGCCGCTATTTGATCCCCTGCGCGTGGCTGCGGAAACTGGCGAGTTGGGTCTTCTTCAATGAATCCCAGTCCGCCAATTGCTTGCCGAGATCGTCGTGCATGGTCTTGTAGGTCTGGAGTTCCTGCAGATTGGGCGCGGTGTCGGAATCATCCAGCAGACCTGCGAAGGAATAGATCTGTTCGTTCAGCCGACCGGGAAAGTTCAGGTTCGCCTCCGAACCCTTGATGTTCACCTGCATCAGAATCGACTCGATCTGCGACGCCCTTGCCGTCAGCTGGGCCCCTTCCGCCGCCAGCGGCTGCCCCCCACGGCGTTTGAGTGTTCCGGAGACCTCGTTCTTCACCGCCCGGATGTCGTTGACGGCGCGATGCAGCGCGTCCTGGTCGCGATAGACCTCCATTGCCAGCGCGAATTTCTGCTGCAACCCCGTGAGCGGCCCCTTGACGCGCGGATCGACTGCGATCGTCAATGGCGCAGTCAGGGTCTGTCCCTGATAGGTGAGCCGAACGGTGTATTTGCCTGGCAGCGCAATCGGTCCGCGCGGTGCAAGACCGGCATAGAACGCTCCCGGAATTTGCGCGGGGTCGTCATAGCGTAAGTTCCACACGAAGCGGTTGGTTCCCTGATCGGCTGGCAAGGTGTCGGTCGGATGCACCTGGTCCGGCCATTCCGGCGGTTGCTCTTGCTTGTTGGATTTGACGCTCGTCAGGTGGCGCACGAGCTGACCCTTGGCATCGAGGATGTCCATTGTCAGCGGGGCGGTCGGCTTGGACGCCAGGTAGTAGTCGATCAGGATACCTGCGGGCGGGTTCTGGCCCACGGGCGGGCGGGCGTCGACCTCATCGGGATAGTAGAGGTGGTAGCCGGTCTGCGGCGTGTACAGATATACGCTGGGAGCCGCCATCGCGGCAGCCACCTGGCGCAGCGGCGTGACATCGTCGAGGACCCAGAACGAACGGCCATGGGTCGCGACCACGAGGTCGTCGCCCTTGACGACGAGATCGTGCACCGGCGAGCGCGGCAGATTGAGCTGCAGGCTCTGCCAATGTCCGCCATCGTCGAACGAGACAAACACGCCGGTCTCGGTGGCCGCGTAGAGCATGCCGCGCATGGCGCTGTCTTCGCGCACGGCATGCACCCATGAACCGTCCGGCAGTCCGGCATCGACGCGCGTCCATGTCTTGCCGGAATCGGCGGTCTTGAAGACGTAGGGCTTGGTGTCGTCGAGCTTGTGGCGGTCGACAGCGACATAGGCGGTGCCGGCGTCGAAATGCGACGGCTCGATCATGCTGACGGTTCCCCATTGCGGCATCGCCTGCGGTGTGACGTTGCTCCACCGTCCGCCGCCATTGGACGAAAGCTGCACCAGCCCGTCATCTGTGCCGACCCATAGCATGCCGCGTTTCAACGGCGACTCCGCGATGGCGAAGATGGTGTCGTAATACTCGACGCTGGTGATGTCCTTGGTGATCGGGCCGCCCGAGGCCTGCTGCTTGGACTTGTCGTTGCGCGTGAGGTCAGGGCTGATCGCCGTCCAGCTCGTGCCGTCATTGGTGGTCTTGTAAAGCCGCTCCATGCCGAAATAGAGCGTATCGGGATTGAACGGCGACATCGCCAACGGCGAAGTCCAGTTGAAGCGGTGGTCCAGATCCTTGGCCGCGTGGCCCGATGCATCGACGGGCCACACCGAGATCACCCGATCCTGCATGGTGTGGCGGTCGAAACGGACTATGAAATTCTCCGATGTCGAATAGATGATCTGGGGGTCGCGCGGATCGGCGATGACGAAACCGCATTCGCCGCCGCCGGCGTTGTACCAGTCCTTTTCGGTGATGGCGCCCTCGTCGTCGCGGCTGGCGATGGCGAGGTTCGAATTGTCCTGCTGCGCGCCATAGACGTAATACGGAAACCGGTTGTCGACGGCGACATGGTAGAATTGTGCCGTCGGCTGGTTGTCCTGAGTCGTCCAGGTCTGGCCGCGGTCGGTGGAAATCGAGGCGCCGCCATCGCTGGATTCGATGATGCGGTCGGTATTGGTCGGATCGATCCAGATACCGTGATGGTCTCCGTGCCGCGCCGGCAGAAGGTTGAAGGACTTGCCGCCATCGGTGGAGCGGAACAAGCCGGTATTCTCGGCATAAAGCGTATCCGCGTTCTTGGGATCGGCCAGAATCGTCGAGAAATACCAAGCGCGTTGCGTCAGCCGTCCGTCGTCGCTGACGCGGCGCCAATGATTGCCGCCGTCATCGGAGCGGTACAGGCCGCCTTGGGCCGCCTCGACCATGGCGTAGACGCGATTTGAATCGGCGCCGGAGACGGAGACGTGGATGCGGCCGAGTATGCCCGATGGCAGGCCGTTTCCGGTCAGATGGGACCAGGTCAGTCCGCCGTCCTGCGATCGGTAGAGGCCGCTGCCGGGCCCGCCGCTCGAAAAATTCCACGGCAGGCGCCGCGCCTGCCATAAAGCGGCATAGACGATTTTGGAATTGTGCGGGTCGAAACTCACATCGATCGCGCCGGTCTGATCGTCCTTGTACAGAACTTTCGCCCATGTCCGGCCGCCGTCGGCAGTCCGGAAGACGCCTCGCTCGCTGTTGGGTCCGAAGGCATGGCCGAGTGCGGCCACCAGCACGACGTTGGGGTCGGCCGGATCGACGACGAGCGCGCCGATCTGGCGCGTATCCTTGAGACCGATATTGGCCCAGGTCTTGCCGCCGTCGGTTGTCTTGTAGACGCCGTCACCGACCGTCATGTTGCCGCGCGGCGCCGCTTCGCCGGTGCCGACATAGATAATGTTGCGGTTGGAGGGCGCGACGGCAAGCGCCCCCACCGACGAGATCGGGGTGTGATCGCTCAGGGGCTGCCAGGTCGCCCCGCCGTCCGTCGTCTTCCAGACGCCGCCGGCGACAGCACCGAAATAGAAGGTATAGGCGTCGCCCGGGATGCCGGCGACCGCAAGCGCGCGCCCGCCGCGATATGGACCAATGCCACGCCATTGCAGTGCCTTGAAAAGGCTCTGGTTGACGGGAAAACTTGTCACTGCGGGCTGCGGCGGCACGGGGGCTGCCCTGCCCTTCGGCGGGTGGGATGGTGGTGTGACGGCGATAGCGGCCGTCGCGGCAAGGAGCGTCACGGAAAGCAAGATCGTACGTATACGGAACGTGTGCATATTTCCCCCGGTGCGGGCCTGAGCGTCGGCCGGACTCTAGATCGGCGGCCCGCCCGCGTCGATATCCGCTCCGGCCCTGTTCACATCCGAATCGGTGTGCATACTCTCTTTGGATTGGCCTAAGGGGGAAGGATGCGGCTGCGGGCGGGCCTTGCAGTTCTGGGATTGGTTGTGCCGCCTGCGGCATGGGCGGAGCAGACGGTCGCGCCGATCGAGCAAGTCGTCGTGACGGCGACCCGATTGCCCGAGCCTGTCGACCAGATCCCCGCCGATATCTCAGTGGTTGGCGGCGACGAATTGCTGGCCCGCGATGCGACCGACCTGCGCAGCGGGCTTTCCCTGGTGTCCGGCGTAGAAGCCCCGCCAGGAGGCGACGCGGGCCCTTCCAGTGCCGTGCCATCCTTTTGGGGCCTGCACGAGTTCGACGCCTTCCTGCTCGTGGTCGACGGCGTCCCGTGGGGCGGCGCGTTCAATCCCGCGATCCCCAGTCTCGATCTGACCGACGCGTCGCGGATCGAGATCCTGAAGGGGGCCGCCCCGGTGATGTACGGCGCCACCTCCTTTGTTGGTGTGGTACAGATGCTGCACTACCCCGCTGGCCAGGCCGCCAACCAGGTCGAGGCCGCGTATGGCAGTTTCGGTTCCTGGCGCGGTTCGGCATCATTCGTGCTGCCACCCATGGGAGACTACGTGCAGTCTCTGGCGGTGAGCGGCCAAACGCTCGGCTTCGCGGACCATCGCGAGACGGTGAATGACGGCCATCTGCTCTACCGGGGAGCCGCGCCGCTCGCGGGCGGCACAATCCATGTCGATGCTGAGGTCACGCTGATCCACGACCTGCCGCCCAGCCCGATCGTGCGTGCGGGCGACAGCCTGAATCCGATCACGCCCATCAACGCGAACTATCAGCCGGCCGACGCAAAGATGAGCGAGAACCGCTTTCACCTCGCGCTCGATTTCACCCGTGCGACAGAACTGGGCGAGTGGGAGACGCTCGTCTCCTTCGCGCACTCCGACATTCGCGATGTGCGAGGCTTCCTGCGGCCGGACCTGACCGACAACGGCTCGGCCAACGCCGACTCGCAGAACCAATCGCGCCAGATCGAGGATCTCTATGTCGACACCCATGTAGCAAAGCAGTGGAATGAGACCGTCAGCCTTCTCGTCGGTGCCGATCTTCTCTATGGCAGCGGCATCCAGGCCAGCAGGAACGGCGAGTATTACGTGCCGCTCGACGGCCTGACGACCGCGCCGCCGACCTGGAGCCTGCATGTCGACGAGATCAACAGCGTGAACGACCGGCGCCTGTTCGCGGGACAATACGCGCAGGTCGACTGGAAGCCCGGCGATCGCCTCGACATCGTCGCCGGACTGCGCCTGAACGAAACCGGGGAGCAAAAAGACAGCACGCATATCGACGGCTTCGACAACACGCTCGATACGTTCGACAGCCGCAACCGCGACGTCGTACGGCTTTCGGAAACCCTGGGAGCGAGCTATCGGTTGTGGAGCTCCGGCGCCGATGAAGGCGTGTTCTATGCCGATTACCGCGATGCCTTCAAACCGGCGGCAGTCGATTTCGGGCCGGACAACACGCCGGACATCCTCCAGCCGGAGACCGCGCGGAGCTACGAGGCTGGCTTCAAAGGTCGAGCCGCGGACGGGCGGCTCCAGTACCAGCTCGACGCCTTTGTCGAGGACTTCTCCAACCTGGTGGTGCCCAACCCGATCACCGGCGACCTCGAAAATGCGGCCAAGGAGCGGCTTGAGGGTGCGGACTTCCAAGCGCGGTATCTGCTCGCACGCGACTTGGCGCTGGCCGGAAGCTTCGCCTTCCACGATGCGCGCTACACGCGCTTTACGACCGTCGACGACCTTGGCAATCCGGAGAATGTGGACGGTCGGGAACTCGCGCTGTCGCCGCGGGTTCTCGCGGCCGCCGGTTTCCTCTACACCCCGGCTCAGGGCCTGGAAGCAACCCTGGTTGCGAACTATGTCGGCCATCGCTGGCTCAACGAAGAGAACACGGCGCCCGCGGGGGGATACGTGACCGTCGACGTCACTCTCGGCTATCGCCTCGAACGCTACGAGCTGATGCTCGAGGCAGCGAACCTCACCAACCAGCGTGCGGTGGTTTCGGCGAGCGAATTCGGCAGCCGATCCTTCTATCTGCTGCCGGCGCAGTCGCTCTGGCTGAAGCTCGCGGCGAAACTCTGAATGGCGAACGGCGGCGCCGGGAACGCCGCCGTTGCAGCCATCGGTATAGTCGACGCTTAGGGAACGATCGACAGCGCCGGCGAAGTTGTGATCTTGCCGCTGACGACGCAGCCACCGGGCAGCGGCTGGTTCTTAAACGAGATCACGCCATTCGAAAGCTTCACCGGGAGGTTTCCGGGTCCACAATCCCCGATCGGCGAGGTGAACTGGACGTTCTGGATCACCAATTTGGTGGCGGATTTCACGACGCCTTTCCACGGCAGGTTCGCGAGTCCGACGGTGCTGCAGCCTACCTGGCCCGAGAACGTGCCGGAATCGACGAACCCGTTGCCGTTGGCGTCGGTGTGGCCGGTGAACTTGGCCTTGCACGGCAGGCTGACGCCGTTCTTGGTGGCGGAGGTCTTGCCGGTGCCGGTGAAATCGGAGCTCTCCGGGATCAGGTGATAAGCAGCCGCAGGCACGGAGCCGAGAAGCATGACGGAGGCAGCGATGGCGATGGCAGCTTTCATGATGTTGGTCCTTCGTTGGCGCGACAAGCGCTTGGTGGTGGCGGAGCGACTGGATTCCCCGATCGCAGCGTCGCTCCGGTGAGCGATGGGGGGCAAAAAATCGGTTTCCTCACGACGGACATGGCCGGTCCCCTCAGAAAGTCTTGGTGATGCGCATCCCGTAGAGACGCGGATCCGTGAGGAAGACGTTGGTCGTTAGCGCGGTGTCGTCGCTGTTGAGGAACGCGCCGGTAATCGCGGTCACGTTGAACAGGTTCTTCACATAGAACATGACCTCCAACCCGTCGGCATTGGCGAAGGTGAGCGAAGTATTGGCGCTCACATAGCCATGCAGGCGGTCGTAGGGCTGGTCGTTGAACACGCGCGCAAAGGAAGCGGCCTGGTAATAGACATCGCCGCGCAAGCTGGCACTCCAGTCCTTGCCAACCGATCGCGTGTATTGCCCGCCCACCGAAAGCGTGAAGTGTGGCGTATTGGGCAGTTGGTTCCCGCTCAGATCCTTGGCGAACCCCTCGCCGCCATTGGGCGCGGTGGTCGGATCGAAGCCAATGTAACCCGGCAATTTGACCGGATCGGGATTTGGCACGTAGGGCTTGCCGGTGACGGGATCGAGATTCTCAGAATAGGCCTCGGTGCAGGCGACGGTGATGCCGCCATGGGCGAGAAGCTCGTTGACCACGTAGGTCGGCAGAACGCAGTTGGACGTCGCGGTGATGAACGGCCTTACCACCATCCAATCGGAATGGCCTGCCGTCCGGTCCATCAGATCAATCGCCTGCGATCCTCCTGCCAGGCTGCTGTTCTCGTAACCGGCCGAAAGATTGAAGACGAGCCCACTGACCGGCTGCCAGGTCGACTCGATCTCCGCGCCGCTGACGGTGGCATTGAAGTTGAGGTTGACCGAGGTACGATCGACGATCTGCGATATCTGATAATTTTTGTAATCGTAGAAGAACACCGAACCGTTCAACGTCATGTCGCCGTCCAACACCGTGTTCTTGCTTCCGAGCTCATAGGCATTGACGAATTCCGGCTTGAAGGTCAGCGGATGCGTGTTGGGCGTGCTGTAGTCGATCCCGCCGCTGAAGATCGGCACCACTCCGGGAGGATTCGAACCGCCCGCCTTGTAGCCGCGCGAGTACGAGGCGTAGATCAGCGATGCGTCGGTGAAATCGAGCTTGGGAGTCCAGGTGGCGACCGCGCGCCCTGTCAGTTCCTGCCAGCGCTGCGTCAGCACACCGGCCGAGGGAATGCCCTTGAACGCAAGGCCGGCCCAACTCGGGTATTCCGTAAACGCCTTTTGGTCGTCCGTGAAGCGCAACCCGCCGGTCAGCTTCAGGTCTTTGGCGATCTGATAGTAGACCTCGCCGAATAACGCCCAGGAATCGATCCGCGCTGGATTCTTGCTCAAGAAATAGTTGTGCCCCTGCCCGTCGACATTGGCGAGATTGTTGGGGTCGATATAGGCGCAGCCCAGACCCAGCAGCGTGTTCTGCAGATTGGCGGGGTCAGCGGGTATCGGGTCGCAGCTGTTCGCCAGCAGCGGATCGAAGGCGATGTGATCGGCATCCTTCGGGTTCTTGTCTCCGCCGTTGATCGAGTTGACGTATTCGGTGAACAAGGTGAGCGCATTGTAGAAGACGTAGTAATCGGCCTGGGTGTGGTAGTGCAGATAGTTGGCGCCGGCGACAAAGTTGAGGGGCCCTTCGTTGCTCGAAGCCAACCGGAGTTCCTGATAGAACTGCTCGGATTTTTCCTGCGACACGTCCTGGCCCACGATCGTCGTTGAACAACCGAGCTGGGGATCGCAATACTCGCCGTCGCGGCCGATGAGGGTGCGGCCACCCGGATCCACAAATATCGGGGCCGTGTTGAATCGGTTGAAGTCCTCGGTCGAATAGAGAAGGTCGTTGTTGTAGCCGGTCTGAGAACTCAATGTCAGCGTCTGGCTGAGCGAATAGTCGACATTGAGCTCAAGCGTGTCGTTTTTTGCCCGGTATTTCGGGTCCAGAAGCGAGTCGACCACGCGCAGATTGTGTGACTGGGTGAGACCGGCATAGGGGTCGGTTCCCGGCTTTACATACGGCGTGAACAGCTCCAGCGCGACGACGAACGGAATGCCGCCGGCATTGGGAGTCTCGAAGGCGGTGGGCGCATAGAGCGATCCCGGCAGGCAACCCTGGGTGAGCCACTGCGCGCCGAAGTTCGTCGCATCGGGAAACTGGGGCCCGGCCGGCCCGTCGACCTCACTGGGGCCGGGATCCTTCTGGCACAACTGCTTCGACGAACGAACCCGGTCGTCGTTCTCGTTGAAATGTTCCCAGATCAGATCGGCTTTCAGGGCCTCGATCGGCTTGTATTGAAGTGTCGCACGCCCCGACCACAGATTGCGGCCATCGATCGCGTGTCCCGTCAGTTCGTTGAATGAATAGCCGTCGCGACTGGTCCATTCGCCCGCCAACCGAAGGTCCAAGTGATCGCCGATGATGGGAATGTTGACCATCCCTTCGAGGCGCCGCTCGTTGTAGTTTCCGATATCGACGGAAGCATTGGCCGCATACTGGTCCGTGGGCAGTGCGGAAGCGATGTTGACGACTCCGGCCGGCGCATTGCGGCCATAGAGCGTTCCCTGCGGTCCACGCAGCACTTCGACGTGATCGATGTCGAAGAATTCCTGCTCGAAGAAATGATTTCGGATGAAGGGGATGTTGTTAAAGGCGATCGCGACCGCCGGATCGGTGGTCACCGAGATCGCTTGCGTGCCGATGCCTCGTATCTGGATGTTATAGCCGGTGAAGTTTGTCTTCGAAAAGGTAACGTTGGGAATTTCCTTGATGAGGTCCGGCCCGACGGCAACTTGTTCGGCCTTGAGGTCCTTTTGCGTGAAGGCGGAAATCGCGATCGGCACGTTTTGAATGTTTTCCGATCGCTTTTGCGCCGTGACCACGACCGTCTCGATCCCGCCATCGGCGGCGCGTGCCGCAGTTATTGCACCGGTCATCGCCGCTGCGGCACCACCTGCCGCAAGGACATGCAACCACGAGCCCTTTCGCATCGGTCTCCCCTCTTGAACGGCCGGCGCAGAACGCGCCGGTATCCCCCGCTTCCGCTCGCTGGATGCGAAAACTTTCGCGGCGTTTCTCGGCAACGCACATCGCTGTCAGTAGTTGCAGCGGGGAGAGAATTTTTTCGAGAGGTCGAGCAATAACAAAAGCTAAATGAAGAATTTCGGCAGGAGGAACGCCGCTACGTTGCGAGCCGCACCGCCCTCTCGATCCACCATTTGGGTGAGCGGCTCGCCGATGAGGGAATCGCCGAAGGCCATCAGGGCGATAAAGAGTACGGCAGACGTCACCCCACGGTGCGGATCGCCCTTCTCGTTGGCGAATTTTTCCTCGATGGCTGACACAAGTTGCGTTACGGCATTGCGGACAGGTTGCAGAGCCTCAAAATTTCCGGACAGCGCAATCCAGGCCGCGAGCTTGCCGGCGCCCCCCTTGTCGAAGGCATCAAATACCAGATCGACGAGCGCCCGGGGGGCGCCCGTGTCGGAGCGAAGGTGGGCCACGGCGCCCATCAGCGCCGTCTCCAGATCGTGCACCATGGCGCTCATCAGCTCGGATTGGAGCTCGCCTGCCGACCCGAAGTGATGCAGCAGATTGGTGTGCGAGACGCACAGCTCGTCGGCGACCGCCTTGAGCGTGACCGAGTACGGGCCGCGCTCCAGAAGCAGCCTGCGCGCCACCGCCAGCGCCTCTCCGCGCGCTTCATCCGCAGAACGCCGGCGTCGCGGTGACGACGAGGCATTGTGCAGCCGTGACCGACCTACCGACATTGATGTCAATCTAGATTAGTCCGGCGCCAAACAACAGAAGATATAACGGCTCGACCACTCCGAGCCGGCACCACCTCTCGGCCAACAATTGATAGTAGGAAGGCTCGGCCGAATTCACTTCGATGCGATCGAACCGGTCGGACTGCCCGGCGTTTGCTCCGTCTGAACCGCCCGCACGAGCGGCACCACGATATCCAACATGGGCGTGGTTCGGGTGGGGATTACCGTGGCAGTTTGGTCGGTGCGCAGCCGCGGCAACCGCGAATGGCACATGTCGATCCCCCGCAGCAATGTTCCCAAGTAAATGCTCAGAGCCTCGCCCGCCGCCTTGGCAACGCTGAGCTCCATCAGACCGCGCGCGGGACGCTCGATGGACGTCGTCGATGGAAAATATCCGCGCAGATGGGTGCCTTGCGCCCGCGCGGCCAACGCGAGCGACGTACGGTACAAGCCATCGACATGAAACTCCAGCAACTCTGCCAGCAGGGATTCGGACAGGCCGGCAACTCTGCGCCGCTGCATAGGCGGTGATGCGCAGTAATAGAAGTGCGACATCCCGGCGGGGAGACCAACGAGCTGGCTAGCGATCTCTTCCCGAATGTCCAGTCGAATGCATTCGGCATCGCCACCCCAGTGGCGTATCTCATCGCGGACACGTTGCGCATCTCTCTCGCCTACGGCCCATGTCAGGCACACGCGTGCGCCGCCGGCGGCGCAGGCCTTTGCGATTGCTTCTCCCAGGCCGCGCGATCCGCCTACGACAAGGACATTCGCCCCGTCGAATTCGTTGCGGCCGATTGTGGCGGCGAACTGGTTCATGGAGGGTTGTTGCGCCGGGGGGTGACGCAGAAACGCCTCCGCCCGGCCCGATATGCCTGCAGCGCGCACGGCGAGCTTTACCAGCCGGAAATTGGCATCGATTGCTTGTGCCTCCATGCCGATCGAATTGTGCGGTCCCGATGGCAAGAGATCGAGACTGAACCCCTTGAGCAACGAATGCAGGCCAGGGTTCACCATCCCCACGATTCTCGAAACGGCGCATAGCGCAGCGACGCGCCTGGGAGAAATGCTTTTGCTCAGGATGGGAAATTCACCGCCAATCCGATCGAGATCGCCTTCCGCCGGAAAGTTACGCGCCTCCAAACTCAGACTATCGCAGCTTTGCTCGATCGCCTGGACGGGCCAGCTGCTCATTGCGCCGTCATTGGTGGGCGGCGAGGCGCCACGTTGCGCTTTTGATCCGACCCGGACCTTGATGGCCACTGCGTCGCTCGAACGGATCGTGATTTCTGCGCCAGCGTCCGTCAGCATCGCTTCGGCATGCACAAGGTCGCCCAAATAAAGCGGGGCGACAAATTCCGCCTTGATGTGACCGACGACGAGAACTTGCCGACTCAGCAATTCTTCGAGAGCCCAGAGTACGGCGTGGACTCCGTGAACAATCGGCAGGCCAACTTCCGTTCGCCGGGCGAATTCCGGGTCCAGATGAATCGGGTTCAAATCGCCCGATATGTCCGCAAATCTCCGTTGATCGACGGTGCAAAATTTCCGTGCAGCAAGATCCATCGGTTTCAGGGAGCGACCGCGCTGTCGGAGAAATGATGCCCCCCCATCTTCCGTCCTACCGCGCCAAGAAGATCAGACAGGCTCGCAAGCTCAAATATTTCGACGTCGGTGAAGACGATCCCGAACGCCTCTTCGAGGTTTTGGATGATGTACATGTTCTTGAGCGAGTCCCAAGACTCCACCGTGTCCGGCGAAGCATCGAGCGGTAGGCTGCGCGCATCGATCTCAAGGATCGACGACAAAACAGCGAAAAACCGGTCTTTCAGGCGCTCTGGATCCATGTCCCGGTCCCCTCGATTGAAACGTGTGCCGGAATAGCAAATTCGCCGGCAGATCGCCGGCAGCGATAGTGGACGCTTTCGCCTTCCCGCCGGATTTCGTCGAATCCCAAGTTCTTCCAGAAATCCCGAACCTGGCTGTTTTTGGCCGTAGGTACATATTTGGCTTCCCACGCCTCGACATCCCACTGCCGTCCCATGCGTTTCAGCACATCGCCTGCAAAGGCGTGTTCCAGATTGCGGCCGAGGGCACGGCAACTGAGCAAAAGCGTGTCAACGACTGCGGTTGATCCTTTCCGCTCGAGGATCATTACCCCCACCAGGCCCAGCGATCCGAAACGATCTTTCGCCGACAGGACGAAGACCGCGGCGTTGTTGTCTTCGCTGAGGTGGCGGATCGCCTGCTCCGTATAGCGCCGGGTCGTCAGATTGAACTGGTTGGTTTTTTGCGTGAGTTGTGCAATTCGGGGCACGTCGGAAGATTGCGCAACCTCAATCGTCGCAACAATGCCGAGAGAGCCGAGGTATTCGTCGACCGTGGCGAAGGTGCTGCGCGCGGCCAGTCGCTGCCGCTCGATCCTGTATCTTTCGGTACGCTGGGCGTCGTCTTCCGTGGCGGCGGCGCTATCGAACAGGCCGTGACGATGGAGCAGGCCCGGCAATTCGTGCAGATGCTCCGGCACTGCCAATACGGTCACCTCGGGCAGCATTGTGCGGATCAACTCGCATTCGTTCGGATTGTCGTCGACGAAGACAAATGAATCGAGACCGAGGTTGAGTTCTTCGGCGAGTTCCCGGATGTTGGTTGCCTTGTCCCGCCAATCCAGCTTCATCGCGGCGAAATGCTCCGGCCGCAGCTGACAATGAGGATGGCTGGTCAATATTTCCATCACGTCGGCGGCGTTGTTCTTGCTGGACAGCGCAAGAATCACGCCGCGTCGCGCAAAGCCGAGGATGGCCGTGTGGAAATCGTAGAATGCCCTGCCGGGATATTCCTGACCGTCGAGCTTGATGCCGCCGATGCCGTCTTCGCCGACGACGCCGCCCCACAGCGTGTTATCGCAATCGAGGATGAGGCACTTATTGAGCCTGCCCTTCGACACGCGGACAATCCGCACCAAATCCCGCGCATAGCGCTCCAGGAATGCCTGGCGGAAGGGCGCGCGCCAGAGATAGCGACCGCGCTCGTCGAGGGCGGCATCTGCGCCAAGAAGTGCCAGGTAGCGCCCGAAGTCGGCCACCACGAACTGCGGTGCATGCTCGCGTGCGTAACCGAGGACGAATGAATTGAGCTCGGCGACCTGGGAACAGGTGTCGGAACCGTCGCGCGTCGGCCAAAGGCCATGCTCGGGATAGAGCGGCGGCAGAAAAGTATTTACGACGATGGTTGCGCGCGTGCGCGAGGCCAACAAGTCGAACAGCGCGCCGAGTTCGTCGCGGGTTCCTTGGTGAGTCCAGCCAGGTTTGCCGTATTCGCGATCGAGCTCATCGAGCGTCAGCGCGACGAGCAACAATTCGGCATCGTCGACAAGGCCGCATGGATGCGCGAGCGCATCCTGCATCATCGTGCCGTATCCGCCGAACGCAAGCTTCGGGAAATATCCGATCGCGCCCAGCTGACGCTTCAGGAGCGGCTCGATCCCGTCGACTGTAAAATTTCTGAGGACGTGAATCCGCACGTCGGCCAAGCCATGCGCAGCCGCGCCGTCGGCGACGACAGAAGGCGGGTAGGTTTCCCCCGCAGTGATCCTCGATCTCCAGTCCATGACACCGTCCCGCCGTAATGCAACGCCGAAGCCGCATCGACGTTCCCTCAGGGTGGCCGGCTGGGGAACAAAGCGCCTAGACAGCCGTTTGCTGAAGCGAACCGGATCGGGGGTTGCGTTGCTCGTCCTTAAGGATTTTCAAGCAGATAGCGCGACGACCTGTTTTCGCGCCGTGCTGAACGGCCAATCCGCGCAGGACCGGTTGCGCTTTTTGGGCTTTGCATCGGCGGCGCGGGCGGCGCGCGAAGCGGCAGGAAATTGGGATTTCATGGCGCCCGCGCGCGCGATCGACGCCTATCTCGAGCAGGCATTTCCCATCGTGAAGGAGCAAGTTCAGCAGCGCGACCGGCTGCGCCGCATCGCGGTTGCCCGCCTGGCGCTCGAGCACTTCTGGATCTCGGAGCCATTGCCGCAGGATATCCGTTCGCTGTTGCCGGCCTTTCTGGATCGCCTGGGTACCTACCTCGTCGATGGCGGAAAGCCCTATCTCGACGATTTCTTTGCAAAGGATGTGCGCTATGCGTTGGGCATTACTCTGCCCGCGGGCGCCCTGCAATTCGATGTGGGCAGGATCGGACCAAAGCTGGTTGCGCGGGAGATGCTGCGATCGCGGTCGTTCAGAGTGGGCATTTCCTATTTGAAGGCTTTGGGCTGGCGGCGCTGGTACTACGAACACATGGACCTTCGGGCTGCCCGCCACTTCAATGCGGAAGGCTGGACGGACCATTGCCTGCGCATGGTCGAGATTTTGAGGCTGAATGTGGACATGGCCGGAATTGTGGGTGCGGGGTGGTTCTACGATCCGGCGCTCGCAGAAGTCAGTCCGGGCCTGAGTTACATTCAGAAGACGCAGACCCGTTACGGCGCCTTTCTGCTTAAATTGCCCACCGAGCCGCACCACATCGAGAACGCGTTGTACAGGTCGGCATCGCGACGGCGGCTTTACGAGGAAGGCCGTTACAAACCGGCGTGCTACATGTGTGTCTGGCCGCGCAAGGGCGTTTTGCGCTGGGTCGAGCGACTCAAGCATGACGCCGGCGCTGCCTTCGGCGCCTCTGGCATCCCCGATGCGGCATCAGATTTGCCCGGAACCGGATCGGTTTTCCCCGGCGGTGCGCTGGCACCCAGTGCGAATGGAACTGCGTAAAGTTTTTGGCCGGCGGTTCTTAAGGAGAACGCGAGAGATGGCTGTGTGGAAGCCTCTGCGAACAAGGCTGTCGAACCATGTCGTGCGCCGCTGGATCGTAAATGGGCGGCCGAGTTCCGCGGACTCAGCGCTGGTCAGTTTTTGTTTCGACGATTTTTATCACTCCGCAGCGCAGGAAGGCGCGGCGCTGCTTGGCGGACTTGCCATGCAGGCGACATACTTCGCTGCAGGGGCCCTGATGGGACGGACCCTGGACGGGCTCGAACACTTCACGCGAAACGATGTGGCCGAGCTGTCCGCTGCTGGCCATGAAATTGGCTGCCACACATTCAATCATGTGCGTATTCCGGATTGCCCGGCGCTTCAGATCGAAGAGGAGCTGGCGCGCAATCGCACGTTCATCCTGGAAACGTCGGCCGCAGGTCCTCCGACCAGCTTCGCCTACCCTTTTGGCGCGGCAGACATTCGGACCAAACATCTGGTCTCTCGCCAATTCGGCATTTGCCGCGGCATCGACAAGGGAGTGAACAGCGGGTTGGCGGATTTCGGCCAGCTTCGTGCGGTCGAGATCACCGAGGCGCAAACCTTTGCAGATCTTTGCACGTATCTCGATGCCGCGGAGGCGACCAAGGGCTGGCTCGTCTTTTTCACCCATGATGTCTCCGCGAGACCGAGCGAGCATGGCTGCCGACCGGACCAATTGAAAGCCATTGCCCAGGAAATAAGGAATCGCGCAATACGCGTCATGCCCCTTTGCGACGCGGCGGCCGAATTCGCCCCGCTCGGGGATTCATAGACGGTACGTTCTGGAATACCGCGGAACGGACGGGTAGCCTTCCCGTTGCTGCGATTCTCCGTCGCGGCAATCTGTGAATTGCGCGACAAATCGGCACCGAGATGGACAGAACTCTACCGGGCGTTGAGATACGCGGAGCGATGCTCGCTTTCGCGGTTCTGGTTTCGCTGGGGCAAGCGCTGGCATCACCAGTCGATCAGGGCGCCTATGCCGAGCTGCATTGGCGGCAGATCGGCCCATTTCGCGGCGGTTGGGCTACGGTCGTCGAAGGCGTCCCGAGCAAGCCGGACCGCTTTTATTTTGGCGCCGCCGGCGGCGGAGTGTGGAAAACCGACGATGCGGGCCGCACTTGGCGGGCATTGTTCGAGCACGGTCCGGCCGCCGCGGTAGGCGCGCTCGCCGTGGCACCATCGAACCCGGACATCGTCTATGTCGGTACTGGCCAGCCAGAGGCGCGCTACGACATCGCCGCCGGTCTGGGAGTTTTCAAATCGACGGACGGCGGCGCGCATTGGGTCCCGCTTGGCTTGGAGAATACCCGACATATCGGCCGCATCTGGGTCGACCCCAAGAATCCCAACCTCGTGCTGGTGGGCGCACAGGGGCATGTATTCGGGCCCAGTGCTGACCGCGGGCTGTACCGTTCCACGGACGGCGGCAGGACGTGGTCGCATGTCCTGAAATTGGGCGTCTGGACCGGTGTCGTCGACATTGGCAGCGATCCCAAGAACCCGAAGATCATCTTCGCGGCGGCGTGGGAAGCCCATCAATATCCGTGGCTGAGCTACTTCACCCCCGTAATCGGCAAAGGCAGCGCGATCTACAAGTCGAGCGACGCCGGTATGACTTGGCGCAAGCTCACTGGCGGCGGGTGGCCCAACATCGCGGTGGGGCGGATCGGCCTGGCGGTCACGCATGGCGGCAAGGCGACGCGCATCTATGCGACGGTCGACTCCAAGAGCTTGGGCGGCATGTACCGCTCGGACGATGGCGGCGGGCATTGGCTGAAGGTCAACGATGCCAAAGCGGACGCGAATTCGTACTTCAGCCGGCTGACGGTTGCGCCGAACGATGCCAACACTGTCTACTTGGTGGGACAGTCGATCCGGCGCTGCACCCAAGGCGGCAAGACCTGCACGATCATCAAGGGCGCGCCGGGCGGAGACGACTACCATCATCTCTGGATCAACCCGCTCCATCCGGACCACATGATCACGGGCTCGGATCAGGGTGCCGTCGTCAGCGTCAACGGCGGAGCGACCTGGAGCAGCTGGTACAACCAGCCAACGGGCCAGTTCTATCACCTCGCCGCGGACAATCGCTATCCCTATTGGATTTATTCGGGCCAGCAGGATAGCGGCACCGTGGCGATCGCGAGCCGCAGCGATTACGGCCAACTGACCTATCGCGACTGGCACTCGGTGGGCGGCGACGAACGCGACTACGATATCCCCGATCCCACCGATCCCATGATCGTCTACGGTTCGGGACTGGGAGGCCGGGTGAGCACGTGGC
>Ga0213880_10000013_pt1 | contig 134440 bp, 123 predicted proteins | sample BarmaccoBMER_R07_FD_165047 | JGI IMG/M metagenome (GOLD analysis project Ga0213880, IMG submission 165047) | Barbacenia macrantha exposed rock microbial communities from rupestrian grasslands, the National Park of Serra do Cipo, Brazil - ER_R07 ... | reverse complement strand
GAACGGTCGACCACCAGGAGATGGTCGCAGAATTCGTCGAAGCGGTCGAAGTCGCGCCGCGCCTCGCGCATGGCCGGGGTGGGAATCGCCGCCATTTCCTCGTAGAAGACGCGGTAGCGCAGGCGCTGCGCCGCTTCGACTTCGGCATCGGTTTCCGCAAGGCGCACTTCGAGCGGGCCGGTGACGGCAAGAACCGGCCATCGCTCCGCGCGGCCGTCCAATGGTCCCGGTTCGTGTATGTTGACCAAGCGTCTGCCTCTGGAAGGCGGTGCGCGGCGCCTCCGGAAGCGATTTTATCCGAGGCGCGGGCTCAAGACAAACCTTTGGCCAAGTGAAATAAAACGCCTGTCGCGGTTGTTTCCGTCGCAAAAAAAGCGCGGGCAAATCAGGCGGCCTTCGGCCTGTCCCGGCGCAGCACCAGGATCAGCAGCACCAGGGCCGGCAGGCCGGTCAGGGCCGTGGTGACGAAGAAGGGCACGAAGCCCACCACCTTGTCCGGCAATGCGCCAAGGCCGGGAAGCCAAGAATCGAAGCTGTGCCGCTGGTGGGCGAACCAGGCGACGAGATATCCCGAGGTTCCGCCCAAGAGCTTGCCGGGCAAGGCATAGAACGAACTGAACAGCGCATATTGCGTCGCGGTGAAGGACTTGTTGGTCAAGCTCGACATATAGGCGAGGAGCGCGGTGCCGGCAAAGCCGCCCGCGAGGTTCTCGATGCCGATCGCCAGGCCGAAGATCGCAATGTTGTGGCCGCTCGCCGCCAGAAGCGCGTACATGAGATTGCCCGCGATCACCGCGATCAACCCAAGAAACAGCGAGCGCGCGATCCCGAAGCGGAAGACGAAGAAGCCGCCGATCAGCGAGCCGGCGATCGTCACCCACACTCCGATCAATCCGGCCATGGTGCCGATCTCGAGTAGCGAAAAGCTCTGTCGGTACATCGGCCGCGCCACCGTTCCCATGACGAAGTCGGGCAGACGGTACAAACCGATCATCGCCAGGATCAGAAGCCCGACCCAGCCGTGGCTGCGGAAGAAATCCACGAACGGCGCGATCACCGCGCCGTAGAACCAGCCGATGGCGGCGCCGATCGCTCCGAAAAAGTGCAGCTTCTGCTCGGCCGCCCTCACCTCGCCGCGTGCATCGCTTTCCGGCGGCCGTCGCGCCAACAGCGACGCGCCCAATCCTAAGACGATCATGCAACCGAGGAAGATCAGGCTCGCGCGCCAGGAAATGAGCTCGGCGATGGCGGGCGCGAGCGCGGCTGTGGCAAGCCGGGTGAGGCCGTAGCCGAGCTGATAGGCGCCCAGCATGGTGCCCTGCTCCTCGACCGGCGCGATCTCGATGCGCCAGGCATCGACGGAGATGTCCTGGCTGGCCCCGCAGAATCCCAGCAGAAGCGCGAACATAGCGACGTGAAAGAGGTGCGTGTGCGGATCCGACAGGCATAGCCCCGCGAAGGCGACGGCAATCCCCAACTGCGCAATCACCATCCAAGCGCGGCGCTTGCCGAGCACACGGTGCAGATAGGGCAGACGCACTTGATCGAGCAGCGGCGCCCAGACGAATTTGAAGGAATAGGGAAGAAGCGTGTAGGCGAACAGCCCGATGGCGGCGATGGAGACCTTGCTGTCGGTCAGCCACAATGTCAGCACATTGGTGATCGTCAGCAGCGGCAGCCCGCAACTCGCGCCGAGCACGAGGATCGTCGCGCTGCGGGGCTGGAGATAGGAAAGCACCGCTGCGCGCGTCCGGCCGGCCGGGCGCACCGCGCGTCCCGTTGCGCTCATGCGGCGGCGCTGTCTGCGCCGGCGGGAAAGAAGCTTTCGAACATCTGGTCCAGAAGGGCGGGATCGACGGGCTTGGTGAGGAAACCATCCATGCCCGCGTCCTTGCAAGCCCACTTGCCGGTCTCGAGCGCGTCGGCGGTAAGCGCGATGATCGGCGTGCGCGCCCGCCCCAGAGCCAGCTCGTCGGCACGGATGGCGCGCGTGGCCTCGATGCCGTCCATGCCCGGCATGTGGATATCCGTGAGCACCAGATCGAAGGCCTCCTCGCGCAACGCGACGACGGCGGCCTCGCCCGTCGTCACCTCGCGAACCTTGTGGCCGCGCCGGCGCAGCAATTCCCGCGTCAGGAGCGCATTGACCGGATTGTCCTCGGCGAGCAGCACCTTGAAGCCCCGACGCGGCGAAAAGCTTGGCAAAGTCTTGGGTTCCGGAACAGATGCCGGCTGTTCGACGTCGAGTCCGGTCGGGAAGCGCGCGATCAGCGCCTTCTGGCGGATGGGCTTGACGAGATGGCCGGCAAAACCGGCTGCGATCAATTCGTCGAGCTTTCCGCGCGCCGCCGGCGCGAGCAGGACGAAGCTGACGATGTCGGGATCGGGCTTGATCCGCGGATCGGGAAAGGCGCCGGTGCCGGCATCGACCAGCACATAATTGATCGTGTCCTCGTCCTCGCCGTCGTCGCTGAACGCGGCGATCTGCGCGCCGGCCGCGCGCAGCTGCGCCGTCAAGCCTTCGCGCAGCAAGGCGTTGCGGGTGACGATGGCGAAGCGCAGGCCCGCGAGCGGCCTGACATCGGGAAGCGGTGCCGCGGCCTCGACCACGATCGCGGGCAGCGTGAACCAGAAGATCGATCCCGATCCCATCGCGGGCTCGATGCCGATCTCTCCGCCCATGCCCTCGACGAGCCGCTTGGAGATGGCAAGTCCCAGTCCGGTGCCGCCGAATTTGCGCGCATGGCTGGAATCGGCCTGGACGAATTCGTGGAAGATCTCGCCGCGCTTTGCGGCGGGCACGCCGACGCCCGTGTCGCGCACCTCGAAGCGCAGGAAATGCCGGTCGCGGCCTTCCACCATTTCGACGTCGATTCGCACGCCACCCTTTTCGGTGAATTTGACGGCATTGCCGACGAGATTGTTGAGCACCTGGGTGAGCCGCACGCTGTCGGTGCGGACCGTGTGCGGAACGTCGGGCGCGGCGATGGCGACGATCTCGATATCCTTGGCATGGGCGCGCGGCGCCTGGAGTTCGATGACGCGCTCGATCAGCGGGCGCAGTTCGACCTCGTCTTCATCGAAACTCATCATCCCCGACTCGATCTTGGAAAAATCCAGGATGTCGCCGATGAGGGCGAGCAGGGCCTCGCCGGATTGCGCGATGGCTTCGACATAGCCGCGCTGCTCCGCCTTGAGATCGGTTTCGAGCAGCAGGCGCGCCATGCCGAGAACGCCGTTCATCGGGGTGCGGATCTCATGACTCATGGTGGCGAGGAAGCCCGACTTGGCGCGCGACCCGGCTTCCGCGCGATCGCGGGCCTCGGTGAGCGCCTCTTCCAAGGCCTTGCGTTCCGTGATGTCGCGGCCGACGCTTTGGACTTCGACGAGGCGGCCCATTCCGTCGCGTACGGCGAAGTCTTCCCAGGCCAGCCAGCGCCAGCCATAGGCGGTGCGCACCTGTTGGTCGTAGCCCACGCGGGTGCGGCCGTTCTCCAGGCCCGCGAAGCTGCCGAACAGCGGAGCGCGGCTGTCGGGATGGGGATCCGGCGCGAAAGGCCGGCCGATGGCGGCTTTGGGATGCAGCCCGAACATCTTGAAGAACGCGTCGTTGCCGTAGCTCAGCCGGCTGTCGGCGGTGCGGCGCAGGATGGCGTCGCCTTGGGCATCGACCAGGCCCTTGTAACGTGCCTCGCTTTGGTTGAGCTGGGCATTGGCCGCCGCTGCAGCCGCGAGGGAGGCTTCCAGACGTTCGGCGACCGCTTTGAGCTGCACCGCCTGGCGATCGAGCAGCTCGCTGCGGCGCCGGGCGGCGAGATAGGCATGCAGGAGAAACAGGAGCCAGACGCCCAGAAGCGCGTCGAACACCGGTCTGGGTACGAGCGTCAACTCCCCCGTCAGCATGACATCGCACAGCGCCGCCAGCAGCATGGCGGACGCGATCAAGCCAAGGAAAATGCGAAGCCCGCGGATCAGGCGCGTGGTCCCCACGAAAACAGGGCCAGTAGGGCGCAGGCGTGCTTTCGGAAAGCTTAAAGGCAAGCCTTGGAGTGCGGCGAAAAACGGTTAATCTCCTGGCGGGGCGCGAGCCGGCAGGCAAGACTTGGCGGGGCGGTCGCCCAGGGGACTTCAAAGGGAGGATTTTCATGCGTATTTCGACGCTGGCTCTGGCCGGCGCCTTTGGTTTGATCGCCAGTGCGGCGCTTGCCGACGATCCGATGGCCAACACCTATGCCAACACCATCACCACGAAGAGCCAGAAGACGGGCCAGAGCGGCACGCTGCTCTTCAATGCCGACGGCACCTACATCACCAAGGCAACCGGGGCCGACGGCAAGCCCGTCCAAATCCCCGGAAAATGGTCGCTCAAGGATGACGGCAAGACCATCTGCCTGACGCCGCAGCTGCCGCCCAACACACCCAATCCGCCCGGGACCAGCTGTTCGCCGCTGCAAATGCATGCCGTTGGCGAGAGCTGGAGCGTCACCAACGACCAGGGCGAGGCTTTCACGGTGTCGCTGAGCGCCGGCCGCTGAACGGCGTTTAGGGGCGCAAAATGGGCCGCGAGGACGCTCGTCCCCGCGGCCTTTTCTTTGGGGTTTGGGAGCCGTCACATAAGCTTCATAAAACTGTGATGTGCGTTGCATCGAAAAACCGCCAGATGGACGCCAAGCGGGCCGAGGGGGCAGATGGGCACGCAAGAACATAAGGGGTTGTTTTCCAAGACGAATTCGCGGGACGGCGTGAAAACTCGAGACGCGCTCTTGGTCACGTCGGTTTTTGCGTTGAGCACGATGGCGCCCTATCCATGGCCGATGTCGCTTTGAGTGAAGATCTCGCCTCTCGAGCGGAGAAGGTGCGCCGATCCGGCCGCCGTGACTCGACCTTTCATGGTCTGACGGCATCCGCAGCCATCGTCGTGGTTGCGATCTTCATCGGTCTGATCGTTTCTCTCGTCCTGGGTGCGCTTCCGTCGATCAACAGATTCGGCTGGGGCTTCCTGACGTCCGATGCGTGGGACCCGGTGCAGGAGAGGTTCGGCGCGCTCGCCTCGATCTACGGCACACTCGTGACCTCATTGATCGCGATGCTGATCGCGGTGCCAGTCGGCATCGGCATCGCCATCTTTCTGACGGAGATATGCCCGCGGCCCCTGCGACGGCCGATAGGCATCGCCATCGAATTGCTCGCCGGCATCCCCAGCATCATCTACGGCATCTGGGGCCTGTTCACCTTCGCGCCAGCCTTCCAGCAAACCGTGGAACCCTGGGTGATCGACGTCTTCGGCAACGTTCCCGGGCTGAAGGATTTCCTTGGCGGCGCCCCCTACGGCATCGGCATCTTCACCGCGGGACTTATCCTGTCGATCATGATCCTGCCGTTCATATCGGCGGTGACGCGCGACGTCTTCGAGACCGTGCCGCCCATGCTCAAGGAAGCCGCATACGGCCTGGGCTGCACCACATGGGAAGTGATGTGGCGCGTTGTGCTCCCCTTCGCGCGCACCGGTGTGGTGGGCGGCGCGATGCTCGCGCTCGGCCGCGCGCTGGGCGAGACGATGGCCGTCACCTTCGTGATCGGCAACGCGCACAACATCCAGAAGTCCCTGTTCGCGCCGGGAACGACGATCTCGGCGACCATCGCCAACGAATTCACCGAAGCGGTGGGGCAATACTACCTGTCGGCGCTGATCGAGATGGGGTTGATCCTGTTCTTTATCACTTTTGTCGTGCTGGCCTGTGCGCAACTGATGCTGCGCAGCCTCGAACGGCGCGCGGGGACTTGAGATGATCGCCAATCGCGGCCTTTACCGTCGCCGGCGCGCCGGCAATGCGATGTTCCTGTCACTGTCGGTGCTCGCGGCGATCTTCGGCCTGGTATGGCTGGCACTGATCCTGGGCTCGCTGTTCTACAACGGCTTCGCCAGCCTTTCGCCGAAGCTGTTTCAGGAGATGACGCCGCCGCCGGGTTCCGATGGCGGACTGCTCAACGCGATCTTCGGCAGCGTGCTGATGAGCGCCATCGCGGTTGCGATCGGCACGCCGATCGGCTTGATGGCAGGCACTTACCTGGCCGAATACGGGCGCCACAACAGCATGTCTTTCTTCGTGCGCTTCATCAACGACATCCTGCTCAGCGCCCCTTCGATCGTCATCGGCCTCTTCATCTACGAGATCGTGGTGGTGAACACGCCTGGCATGCAGGCGGCCTGCCGCTCGGCGCTCGGCTCTTATTGCCCCATGGGACATTTCTCGGGCGTCGCGGGGTCGCTGGCGCTGGCGGTGATTGTGATTCCAGTCGTGGTGCGCACCACCGAGAACATGCTGCTGCTGGTGCCGAACGGCTTGCGCGAGGCCGCCGCCGCGCTCGGCGCGCCGCGCAACCGCGTCATCCGCGCGGTGACTTGGAAGGCGGCGCGTGCGGGGATCATCACCGGCGCGCTGCTCGCCATCGCGCGCATCTCGGGCGAGACGGCGCCGCTGCTTTTCACCGCGCTGAACAGCCAGTTCTGGAGCAGGGACATCACCCAGCCGATCGCGAGCCTGCCGGTGGTGATCTTCCAGTTCGCCATGAGCCCCTATGAGGACTGGCACAAGCTGGCCTGGGCCGGGGCGCTTCTCATCACGGCCGCGGTGCTGCTGCTCAGCATCGCCGCGCGCATCCTGGAATCGAACAAGCGGAGCTGAAGACGATGGACGCCCCCGTCAATGCCGGTGTCAAGGTCGACATCCGCAACCTCTCCTTCTACTATGGCGAGTCGAAGGCGCTGAAGGACATCTCGCTGCCGCTGCGCGATCGCCAGGTGACGGCGTTCATCGGCCCGTCCGGCTGCGGCAAGTCGACTTTGCTGCGCGTCCTCAACCGCATCTACGAGCTTTATCCGCGCCAGCGCGCGGTGGGCGAAGTGATCCTCGACGGCGCCAATATTCTGGCGCCGGGCCAGGACATCAACCTGTTGCGCGCGCGCGTCGGCATGGTGTTCCAGAAGCCGACGCCGTTTCCGATGACCATCCGCGACAACATTGCCTTCGGCATCAAGCTCTATGAGCGCATGGGGCGCTCCGAGCTCGAGGGCCGCATCGAATCGGCGCTGCAGCGCGCCGCGCTGTGGGGCGAGGTCAAGGACAAGCTCAACGAGTCGGGCCTCAGCCTTTCGGGCGGCCAGCAGCAGCGCCTGTGCATCGCGCGCACGGTGGCGACCCGGCCCGAGGTGATCCTGCTCGACGAGCCGTGCTCGGCACTGGATCCGATCTCGACCGCCAAGATCGAGGAGCTGATCGACGAGCTCTCGGCCGACTACACCATCGCCATCGTCACCCACAACATGCAGCAGGCCTCGCGCACCAGCGACTACACTGCCTTCATGTATCTGGGCGAATTGATCGAGTTCGGGCCGACGGAGAAGATCTTCACCGCGCCCGAGAACAAGCGCACCGAACAGTACATCACGGGCCGGTTCGGCTAGGCCGCCGCCGTCTTGCGCGGTGAGACGGCGTTCGCGGCGGCGCTCAACAGCAACGCCACCGCGAGGTTGAGCGCGAGCGAACTGAGCGCATCGTAGCACGGCACCGTGATCCCGAATATCGCGAGCGGAAAGGTCGGCTTGAACCCCGTCTGCACCACCATCCAGGTGCCGGCGCCGATGCCGGCGGCCCAGCCGAGCAGCAGCGGACCGGGGCGCAGCCGGCGCAGATAAAGACCCAGGAAAACCGCCGGCAGGGTCTGGATGATCCAGATGCCGCCCAGGAGCTGCAGATTGATCGCGTATTGCGTCGGCAGCTCGACGATGAAGAACAACGCGCCGAGCTTGACCACCAGCGAGGCGAGCTTGGCGATGCGGGTTTCCTCGCGATGGGTAGCGTCCGGCTTGAGAAATTCCTTGAAGACGTTGCGGGTGAAGAGATTGGCGCAGGCGATCGACATGATCGCCGCCGGCACCAGAGCGCCGATGGCGACGGCGGCGAAGGCGACGCCGACGAACCACGCCGGGAAGGAATGCAGGAACAGCGCCGGCACCGCGAAATTGTTGCCAAAGGCCTTGAAACCCTGGGCGTAGGCGGGATCGGCCTTGACGCCCGCCGCCACCGCCATGGTGCCGAGCAGCGCGATCAGCCCCAGCGCGATCGAATATGCCGGCAGGATCACCGCATTGCGCCGCACCGCATTCGCGCTCGAGGCGCTCAGCAGCCCGGTCACCGAATGCGGATAGAGCAGCAGCGCCAAGGCCGAGCCCAGCGCCAGCGTCGCATAGGCCGACTGGCCGCCGAGATTGCCGGCGCTGGCCGGCGGCAGCAGCAGGTGCTTGGCATCGACGCTGGCGAAGATCTTGGCATAGCCGCCGAGCTCGGCCGGGATCACGATCACCGCCGCCAGCACCGTGACGTAGAGCAGCGCGTCCTTCACGATCGCGATCATCGCCGGCGCCCTCAGCCCGCTGTTGTAGGTGTAGGCCGCCAGCACGATGAAGGCGGCGAACAAGGGCACGTCGCGTACCGCGCCCAGACCGGGAATGGCGAGCGTGGTGGGAATGCCCAGGCCCGCGATCACCACCTCCATGCCGACGAGCTGCAGCGCGATATAGGGCATGGTGGCAACGATGCCCGTGAGCGCCACCGCGAGCGCCAGCAGCGGGCTGCCGAAGCGGTCGCGCACCACGTCGGCGGCGGTCACATGGCCCTTCGCATGCGCGGCCGCCCACAGCTTGGGAAACACCGCGAACAGGATGGGATAGACGAGGACCGTGTACGGCACGGCGAAGAAGCCGCTCGCGCCTGCGCCGAACATCACCGCCGGCACCGCCACGAAGGTGTAGGCGGTATAGAGATCGCCGCCCAGGAGGAACCAGGTGACGAGTGTGCCGAAGCGCCGTCCGCCCAAGCCCCATTCGTGCAGGTGATCGAGATCGCCGCGGCGCCACCGCCCGGCGGTGAATCCCAGAAGCGTGACGAAGCCGAACAGCGCCAGGAAGATCGCGACCGCGACCGGATCCATCTTCATTTGCGCGATCCGAGATAGGCCGGCAGGAGCACCACGACGCCCAGCGCGATCCACAGCAGCTGGTACCAATAGAAAAAGGGGACGCCGGCGACTTCCGGCTCGATGCGGTTGTAGGACGGCACCCACAGCAGCGCCGCAAAGGGCAACAGCAGGAGCAGATTGACGGCGCGGAAGCGTCGCGGCGTTTCGGGCTCGTCCATCCTGTGCCGCCCCCATGACAGCGAACAACCGGTGCGGCATAACCGTGCAACGAATGGAGCCCTGCCGCAACTCCTGCTCTCGCTCTCCGAGGTCGCGCTGATGGTCGGCGTCTGCGCCGTGCTGTTCGGACGCGCACCGCGCGGTCTGGACGCCGATGCCGTCGCCCGGCGGCTCGAGTGCGAAGTGCAGGGTTTTCGTCCTGGCCAGGCGGCGTTCTCGGCGGACGGCCGGGCGGCGCTAATCGAGGACGCGGCGCACGGCGACCTCTATCTGGTCGTGCAGCGCGGCACCGCGATGGTCAGCCGCAGGCTCTCGCGCAAACTCCTGAAGGAGACGCGCGCGGACGACGCGACGCTGTCGCTCAGGCTGCGCGACTTCACGCTGCGCCGCGCGGTGCTCGGGCTTGGCGATGCGCAGACCTGGCGGGCGCGGCTCGAGGAGCTCGCCTGATGCGGCCCTTCGATCCCGTGGCCGTGGCGACGCCGGCCTTTGCCGTGCTGGTGATCGCAGAGATGATCTTCGCGCGCGTCACCGGCCGCGGACGCTTCGAAGTGCGCGACACCGCGGCGAGCCTGCTGATGGGCTTGGGCAGCGTCATCGCCGGCGCCCTCTTCGCCTTCGTCTTCGCCGGCTTTGCCGCGCGGATCGCCCCATACGCGCTGCTCCATATCGGTTGGTCGTGGAGCGCCGCCGCGGCATGCTTCGTGCTCGACGATCTGCGCTATTACTGGTGGCACCGCGCCTCGCACCGCGTGCGCTGGCTGTGGGCCGACCACGTCAATCATCACTCAAGCCAGCATTACAATCTCTCGACCGCGCTTCGGCAGCCCTGGGGCGGCGTGCTGGCGCTGCCGGGCTTGTTCTTCCTCGTGCCGCTGATCCTGCTCGGATTCCCCTTAGCCATGATCGCCTTCGTGCATGGGCTCAATCTCGTCTATCAGTTCTGGATCCACACCGAGATCATCGACCGCCTGCCGCGCTGGTTCGAAACGACGATGAACACGCCGTCGCATCATCGTGTCCATCACGCCGTCAATGCGCGCTATCTCGACGCCAATTTCGCCGGCGTCTTCATCGTCTGGGACCGAGTGTTCGGCACCTTCGCCGCGGAAGATGCGAGCGACCCTCCACGCTACGGCATCGTCGGACAGATCGCGAGCTTCAATCCGTTGCGCATTGCGCTGCATGGCTGGGTCTCGCTCGCCCATGACCTGATGCGGGCGCGAAGTCCGCGTGACGCATGGCTTATGCTTTTCGCGCCGCCGGGCTGGTCGCCGGACGGCAGCCACCAAACCACGGACTCCATCAAGGCGCGCTGGGCTTCTGCGCGGTTGCCCGCCGAATAGCCTTGCTGCCCGCCTTCGGCTATACTCCGCGCCGCCACAAGGGGGATATTGCCATGCGAATTCTGCTTGCCGCGCTCGCCGGCGCCATCGCCATGTTCGTGTGGACGTCGATCGCGCACATGGTCACGCCGCTGGGCTCCACGGGCTTCAGCCAGATACCGAACGAAAGCGCGGTGCTGGCGCAGATGGACAGTTCCATCGGCGCAAAGCCCGGCCTCTATTTCTTTCCCTGGGTCGATCCCAAGGATCCCCAGATGATGCAGAAGGCCGAGAAGCTCGAGAGGGCCAATCCGCGCGGCCTGTTGATGTACCATCCCAAGGGCAGCCTCGACACCGACATGACGCCGATGCTGATCAAGGAGTTCGTCAAGGAGTTCGTCCAGGCGCTGATCGCCGCCTGGATCGTGATGATGATCGCCACCTCCTTCCTGATGCGCGCGATGATCGTGACTGCGATCGGGCTTTCCGACGCGATCGCGACCAACGTCTCCTATTGGGTGTGGTACGGCTTTCCAGGCGACTACACGCTGGCGCAGATCATCGTCGCGCTGGTAGGCGCATTCGTGGCAGGCCTCGCCATCGCGGCCGTGCTGCCGCGACGAACGGCATGACTATTTCAGGACGCTGAAGCCCGCCTTGCGGAAGATTGCCGCGGCCTGCGGACCTTCCAGGAACCTCAGGAAGGTCCGTGCCGCGGGGTTCGCGCCCTTAAGGAGCGCGATCGGATAGACGATCGGCGGATGCGTGCTTTGCGCGAAGGTGTCGACGATGCGTACGCGCCGGTCGGCGATGGCGTCGGTGGCATAGACGATCCCGAGCGGCGCCTCGCCCCGCGCCACATAGGCGAGCGCGACGCGGACATTCTCCGCCGGCGCCAGCTTGTCCGCGACCGCATCCCAGACGCCGAGCGCGCTCAGCGCGGCTCTCGCATATCTTCCTGCCGGCACCGAAGCGGGATCGGCAAGTGCGAGGCGTCCCTTCCCGACCGCCTGGGCCAGCGCGAAATGCGGCGCGATCTTGAGCTTGATAGCGAGGTCCGCGGGCGCGACCAGCACGAGCCGATTGCCGAGCAGGTCCTTGCGCGACGCGCTGTCGATGAGGCCCTTGCGGTCAAGCTCGTCCATCCAGTCGCGGTCGGCGGAGATGAAGATATCGGCGCCGCCCGAAGCCGCTATCTGACGCGCCAGCGTGCTCGACGCCGCGAACGAGAATACCGCCCTGCCGCCGCCCTTGGCGGCATAAGCGTCGCCGGCCGCGGTCAGCGCGTCGCTCAGCGAGGCGGCGGCGAACACCGTCACCTCGGCGGCGTGAGCAGTCAACGGCAGAAGGGCCAGCGCCAGCGCGGCAAAGATCCTTGGCACCAACGACATCGCGATATTCCCTTTTGCAGCGGGAGTATCGCCGGGCCGACGCGCGCAGATCAATGCTGATGCAGCAAGCGCCGGTACGACAGCGCTTCGGCGATGTGTGGGCGCATCACGCTCGCGATCCCCGCAAGATCGGCGATGGTGCGTGCGACGCGCAGCACGCGGTGATAGCCGCGTGCGGTGAGCCGCATGTGGTCGGCGGCCTCGCGCAGCAGTCTGGCGCCAGCCGCGTCCGGCCCGCCGACCTGATGGAGCAGCTCGCCTTCGGCTTCGGAATTGGTGCGGATGCCGTGCGCCTCATAGCGGCCGCGCTGGAGGTTGCGCGCCGCGGCCACGCGCGCGGCGACCGCGGCGCTGTCCTCGGCCGGCGGCGGCAGGCTGAGATCGGCGGCGCTAACGCCGGCGACCTCGACATGCAGGTCGATGCGGTCGAGCAGCGGACCGGAAATCCGCGCCTGATAGTCGAGCCCGCATTTCGGAGCGCGCCCGCAAGCCTGCGCCGGCTCGCTCAGATAGCCGCAGCGGCACGGGTTCATCGCGGCGACGAGCTGGAAGCGCGCCGGGTAGCGCACATGCGCATTGGCGCGCGCCACCACCGCCTCTCCGGTCTCGATCGGCTGGCGTAGCGATTCGAGCACCGCGCGCTGGAATTCGGGAAGTTCGTCGAGGAACAGTACGCCCAGATGCGCGAGCGACACTTCTCCGGGCTTCACCTTCAATCCCCCTCCAACCAATGACGCCATCGAGGCGGAGTGATGCGGATTGCGGAACGGACGGCGCCGCGAGATCGCGCCGCCGGGCAGCTCGCCCGCCAGGGACTGCACCATCGAGATCTCCAGCGCTTCGCGGGCATCGAGCGGCGGCAGCAATCCCGGCAGGCGCTGCGCCAGCATCGACTTGCCGGCGCCGGGCGGGCCGATCATCAGCAGGTTGTGCCCGCCGGCCGCGGCGATCTCCAGCGCGCGCTTTGCTGTCTCTTGGCCCTTGACGTCCTTGAGATCGGGCGCGGACCTGCTCTCTTCGGCAAGCCTGGCAACTGGCGCGTTCAAAACCTGCACGCCCTTGACGTGATTGACGAGCGCGATCAGCGACGGCGCGGCGATGATCTCGACGCCGCCTGCCCAGGCGGCTTCCGGACCGCAGGCAGCGGGACAGATGAGGCCGCGGCCCTGCTCCGATGCCGCGAGCGCGGCCGGCAGCACGCCCGCCACCGAAGTCAGCTGGGCATCGAGCGACAGCTCGCCCATCGCGACGTAGTTCGCCATCTCGCTCGCCGGCAGCACGCCCATCGCCGCCAGCAGACCGAGCGCTATCGGCAGATCGTAATGACTTCCCTCTTTCGGCAGATCGGCCGGCGCGAGATTGATCGTGACCCGCTGATATGGCATCGCCAGTCCAATGGCGGCGAGAGCGGCGCGCACGCGCTCTTTGCTTTCGGCGATCGCCTTGTCCGCCAGGCCCACGAGATTGAGCTGACCGCTTCCGGTCTCGCCGACATGCACCTGGACGTCGACCTCCCGCGCCTCAATGCCCTGAAAGGCGACGGTATAGACATGCGCGACGGTCACGGAGCCCCCAGGGTAAGGCGACTATTTAAGGCTGGCTATTCGCCAGACGCAACCCGAGGAAGATTGCAGGTTGCGCTTAGAGCATCGGCAGCGCAATGCCCGCGGCGATGCCAGCGATGAGGAAGCGGGCGAGATAGCCGGCGCCATGCGCGATGCTCACCAGCGGGTCGATCTTGACCCAGATCTGCGTCGTCGCCACCTGGACGAACGAGCCCGCGAGCCAGATCAGGAACGCGACCTTGATCCCGCTCCACACATTGTCGACGCCTGCCAGCGCGCAGATGGCGATGACCGCCGCCGAGGTCACGAAGCCGAGCGCCGTCGAATAGAGGATGGGCATGGTCTCGGCGTTCTGGCGCGGCCACCACGTCTCCGGGTAGCGGCCGTAGCGCTCGTGGAACAGCACGCCCATGAAGAACCAGTCTGTGAAACTGGCGACGGTGCCCGCGATAACGATTGCGGCGACGACGATCCACGACATGCGCTGCTCCCCCTTGCCGGCCGCAGGATAACCCGCGGCGCCGGCGCCTGAAAGCCCGGCCCGCTTGCGCCGCGCAAAGCTGCCCCCTAGGCTCGCCTCTTCGCCATTTCCGCAGAAGAGTTCTCCATGTCCAATCCGCGTTTTCAGGGTACCGCGCGCTATGTCGCCACCGACGATCTGCGCATCGCGGTCAATGCCTCCATCACCTTGGAGCGGCCGCTGCTCATCAAGGGCGAGCCGGGCACCGGCAAGACGCAGCTCGCCTATGAGGTCGCGGATGCACTGAAGGCGCCGCTGATCACCTGGCACGTCAAATCCACCACAAAGGCGCAGCAGGGCCTTTACGAATACGACGCGGTGACGCGGCTGCGCGACAGCCAGCTCGGCGACGCGCGCGTCAAGGACGTTAAGAACTACATCAAGCAGGGCAAGCTCTGGGAAGCGTTCGTGATGGACGAGCGGCCAGTCTTGCTGATCGACGAGATCGACAAGGCCGACATCGAATTTCCCAACGACCTGTTGCTCGAACTCGACCGCATGGAGTTCTTCGTCTACGAGACAGGCGAGACGATCAAGGCGGCGCGCCGGCCGATCGTGATGATCACGTCGAACAACGAGAAGGAGCTGCCGGACGCGTTCCTGCGCCGCTGCTTCTTCCACTACATCAAGTTTCCCGAGCGCGAGACGATGCAGAAGATCGTCGACGTGCACTATCCCGACATCAAGCAGAAGCTGGTCAGCGAGGCGCTCAACGTCTTCTACCAGATCCGCGACGTGCCGGGACTCAAGAAGAAACCCTCCACATCGGAGCTCCTGGACTGGCTCAAGCTCCTCCTCAACGAGGACATGCCGCCCGAGGCGCTGCGCGAGAAGGACCCCACCAAGCTGATCCCGCCGCTGCACGGCGCGCTGCTCAAGAACGAGCAGGACGTGCACCTGTTCGAGCGGCTGGCGTTTTTGTCGCGCAGAGAGAGCAGGAACTGAGCGCTGCCCGAGCCGGGGCTTCGCGATTGGTCGCGTGCCGTCCTGCAAGCGCGCATCGTCGCGGAATTTCTACGAAGCGTCCTTTCCGCCCGGGTGGCTCGCGCGGACGGGCTATGACAAGATGGGGCATGAAAAGCACCGCATTCGCGCTCTTGCTTCTGGCCGCGGGGCCGGCCCTCGCCCAGAGCCCGGGCGACGTCTTCAGCGAGGCCAATGGGGCCAAGCTGCACGTGGCATCGGGCTTCGTCTGTCCGGCGAAGATCGGGCTGTTCGAGCGCGACGCGGTGGGCGAGCGCGATCCCTCCCTCAACACTGCGTTCTGCGCCTATTCGGCGCTTGACGGCGTCTACGGCACGATCACGCTGGTGCCGGTTTCGGGAAGCTACGATCCCAAGCAGGCGCTCGCGCTCGAGTTCCAGGAGCAGGGGGCCACGGGCGGCCGCATGCTGCGCGAAGGCGTTGCCCATCTGGCCGGAAAAGCAGTCTATGCGCGCATCTACGAGACCACCAGCTTGGAGGAGTTTCACTACCGCGTGCAGTTCACGGCCGCAGCGCCCGGTCCTTGGGCCGTCGAGGTGACGATGGAATTCGCCAGCCCGCGCGACGATGCGCTGACGCAGGAATTCCTCAACGCCGTCTATGCCCAGGCTTTCGCGAAACCGGGGCAGAATTAGACAATGCGCCGCGCGTGGATCGCGATCCTGGTTGCCGCCATGTGGTCCGCGGCGACGGCGGAGCCGGCGAACAAAACCTTCGACGCGCTGATTTCCGCCTATCCCGACAAAATCGCGGGCTTCAATCTGACTGAGATCGTCTGGCGCGACGGCGCGCGCCAGGCGCTCGGTCCGGAGGAGCCCGACAAATCGTTCGATCGCCTGGTTTCGGACGCATCCATCCGCGACATGTTCCGCATGCGGTATCCGGCGTTCGCGCCGCTTGCCGCGCCGCCGGAGGATTTCGATCCCGGCCGCTTCCGCAACAAGGCGTTCTTCGACAGGCTCTATGGCGATTGCCGCAAGGGCGAGGTCGCGCCCGATCTCGTCGACGTGGAATGGCTGCCGGCAAGCTGGGGCCATAAGGTCAGGATTGCGCGCCGCGCCGCGGATGCTCTGCGCGCCGTCTCCGCCGAAATCGAGAAACTGCCGCAGTGGGTGCGCCGCGCGGCCTATCCCACCGCCGGCACCTATGTCTGCCGCGGCGTGGCCGACCGGGGCCAGCCTTCGATGCACGCCTATGGCGCGGCGATCGATCTCAATCTCGACTATTCCGACTATTGGCTCTGGCAGACCCATGGTGCGACGCCGCTCGTCTGGCGCAATCGCATGCCGCCCGAGATCGTGACGGCGTTCGAGCGCCACGGCTTCATCTGGGGCGGGCGCTGGTACCATTACGACACCATGCATTTCGAATATCGGCCGGAGCTCAACCCGCACTGACCACCGCGCGGAAACTGGCGGAGGCCCGGCGGCCGCGCTAAACTCGCGTCATCGCCATTGGATTTGAGCCCATGTTCTTCCAGTTTTTCGACGAGCTTCGCGCCGCGCGCATTCCGGTGACGCTCAAGGAATATCTCGCGCTGATGGACGCGCTGTCGAAGGACGTGATCGATCTGAAGGTCGAAGATTTCTACTACCTGTCTCGCACCGCGCTGGTGAAGGACGAGCGCAACCTCGACAAGTTCGACCGCGTCTTCGGCCATGTCTTCAAGGGACTCGAGGGCCTCGACGCTTCGCTGCTGGCGCAGATCCCGGAGGAGTGGCTCAAAGCGCTGACCGAGAAGTTCCTCAGCGAGGAGGAGAAGAAGCAGATCGAAGCGCTGGGCGGCTGGGAAAAGCTCATGGAGACCTTGAAGCAGCGCCTCGAGGAACAGAAGAAGCGCCACGAGGGCGGCTCCAAGATGATCGGATCGGGCGGCACGTCGCCGTTTGGGAATTCCGGCTATAACCCCGAGGGCGTGCGCATCGGCCAGGACAAGTCGCGCCATGGCAAGGCGGTCAAGGTCTGGGACAAGCGCGAATACAAGAACCTCGACGATTCCGTCGAGCTCGGCACCCGCAACATCAAGGTGGCGCTGAGGCGTCTGCGCAAATGGGCGCGCGAAGGCGCCGAGGTTGAGCTCGACCTGCCCGGCACCATCAAGGACACCGCGAGCAAGGGCTATCTCGACCTAAAGCTCGTCCCCGAGCGCCACAACACGGTGAAGGTGCTCCTGTTCTTCGACATCGGCGGCTCGATGGACGCGCACATCAAGCTCTGCGAGGAGCTGTTCAGCGCGGCGAAGACCGAGTTCAAGCACATGGATTTCTACTACTTCCACAACTGTCTCTATGAGAGCGTGTGGAAGGACAATCGCCGCCGCCATGCCGAGAAGATCCAGACCTGGGACGTGCTGCACAAATACCCGCATGACTACAAGATCGTCTTCGTCGGCGACGCGACCATGAGCCCCTACGAGATCACCTATCCCGGCGGCAGCGTCGAGCACTGGAACGAGGAGGCCGGCGCGCTATGGCTCGACCGCGTGGTGCAGATCTATGAGCACTGCGTCTGGCTCAATCCGGTGGCGCAGAAGCACTGGGACTACACGCCCTCCATCGGCCTGATCTCGCAGATCTTGAACGGCCGCATGTTCCCGCTCACACTCGGCGGCCTCGACGCCGCGATGCGGGAGCTCAATCGGTAGGCTCCGTCCCGTCGCCCCCACCCTTTTGTGCTATCTTTCTCCCATGTCCGGCCCTTACCGCTTCGAAGGCGGCTGCCACTGCGGCAATCTGAGCTTCGTGTTCGAGACGAGCCAGCTGCTTGAGGAATTGGGTTTGCGCGCCTGCATGTGCGCGTTCTGCCGCGCGCATGGTGCGCGCAATGCGTCTGACCCCAAGGGCGCGATGCGGATCGCGGTGCGCGACGCGTCTCGCCTGGAGCGCTACCGCTTTGCCCTTGCTACGGCCGATTTCCTGATCTGCAAGACCTGCGGCATCTATATCGGGGCGCTGCTGTCGGACGGCGACAAGGGTTGGTTCACGGTGAACGTCAATGCGTTCGCAAAACCTCCGCCGCTGGATTTCCCCCTCGCCCCGCATGACTTCAATGCCGAAGATACCGGCAGCCGCATCATGCGCCGCCAGGACCGCTGGACGCCAATAGTGGCATTCACGGTCGAGGATGGATCGCCACCGCGATAAGCGGTACCGGATCGTGGCCTCCATGGCTTGCCTGCGCTATCATGCCGATGGTGGGGATTTGGGGGAGTTCCATGCGCAAGATACCGGTCGGCGGCGCGATCGCGCGGGCCTATGGCTTCGGCTTCGGCCATTTCTTCACCAATGTCGCGCTGGTATGGAGCAGTGTCGCGCTGCTCTGGGCCGCAACCTGGTTCCTGCAACAGCCTTATCTCAGGGCCATGTCGGAGATCGACAAGGATCCGCACATGGTAAGCGCGACCTATCCGATGTACTTCCTATTCTCGCTGGTCAGCCTGGTGCTCGTCGCGGCGCAGTCGGCACTGATCACGCGCGAAGCCCTCGGTCTGCGCACGGGAAGCGCGCTGCTGCAGTTTCCCTTCGGGCCCGCCACCTGGCGCCTGGCCGTTGCCTTCTTCTTCTACTGGATCGTGTTGATCGTGCTCTATGTCGGTCTGTTCTTCGCGATCCTGCTGGGATTGGGGCTCGTGGCCGCGGCGCATCTGGGCGGCGTGGGCGCGGCGATTTTCGCGATAGCCATCATCATCGGTCTTCTGGCATTCTTTTATATCGCGATGCGGCTGTCGTTCTTCCTCGCGCCGGTCGCGGTGGCGGAGCGGCGGATTTCGCTGATCCGCGCCTGGGAGCTGGCAGCCGGCAATGGCGGGCGCATCGTCGTCATCTTCATCGCGATCTTTCTGCCCTTTGCGGTCGCGGAAATCGCAGCCGGCATCGCCTTTGTGGCGCCGCTGTTCAAGGGGGTCCATGCCGGGATGACGGACCCGGAACGGCAGGTGCTCATCCGTTCGGTCGCGGCCGCGATCGCGAGCGCGACACGCAATAGCTGGTACATCTTCTATCCGCTGAGCGCTGCCCTCGGCGTCCTGCTCTACGGCATGTTGTCCGGCGCGGCCGCGCTTGGCTATCAGGCCCTCACCAGGGAGGAGACAATCCCTACAGCTTGACCCTGCCCTCGACGATGTCGCGATAGCGCGCCGCGTCGAGCGACTGGTAGCGGCCGTTCTGGGCATCGAACCAATAGAGCGGATCGGCGACGTGAGCCGGATCGAATCCGTCGCGGACCAGATCGACCTTGCGCTGCTTGAAGGTGCCGGTGATCTCCATCTCGGGCCTCAGTCTCAAGAACAGCGGGCGGGCATAGGCCGGAAGCTTGCCCGCGAGCGCCGCACCCAGGGATTGCGCGTCGAAGCCCGGCGCCACCACCAGCGCCGCCATCCCCGCGCGCCCGTCCTGGCCCGGGACGCCGACACCGTAGACATTGGCCTCGGCGATTTCGGGAACGCTTTCCAGCACGCCCGCCACCTCGCCGGTGGAGACGTTCTCGCCCTTCCAGCGGAAGGTGTCGCCGATGCGGTCGACGAAAGTGAAATAGCCGTGCGCGTCGCGCCGCATCAGATCGCCGGTGCGGTACCAGACATCGCCCTTCTCGAAAACGTCGCGCAGCAGTTTCTTTTCGCTGTCGGCGCTGTGCGTATAGCCCTCGAAGCGGCGGCCGGCCTCGTCGTCCACCGCGCCGAGCGCCTCGCCGGTTTCGCCGTCGGCGCATTCGATGCAGAAGCCGTCCGCACCGCGCACCGGCATCTCGCTCTCGACGTCGAAGCGCACGATACGGGTCTTGATCAGGCCGCGCATGTACCAGGGGATGCGCCCTACCGCGCCGGGCTTGCCATCGTAGTTGAGCATCGAGACGTTGCCCTCGGTCGCACCATAGAACTCGACGATGCGCGGGATGGCGAAGCGCTTCTGGAACGCGTCCCAGATCTCCGGGCGCAGGCCGTTGCCAGTGATGGCACGGATCCGATGGTCGCGTTCATGCGGCCCCGGCGGAGCGTTCAGAAGATAGCGGCAGAGTTCGCCGATGTATTGGAACACGGTGATGTCGTAGCGCCGGCAATCCTGCCAGAAGGCGTGCACCGAGAATTTGCGGCGGATCACCAGTGCGCCGCCCACCGTCAACGCCATGCCGACGGCGCACACTCCGCCCGTCGAATGATAGAGGGGCAAGGTATCGTAGATGCGGTCGCTTTCGCGCGTGTCGAGGGCGCCGGCGAACCCATACATCATGTAGAGCATGCGCATATGGCTGAAGCGGGCCGCCTTGGGCAATCCCGTGGTGCCCGACGTGTAGATGTAGAAGGCATTGTCCTTCGCAACCAGCCCCTGGCGCACGGCGATGTCGACCGGCATGGACGAGGCTTCGGCGAGCGCCGCATCCAGGTCTTCGCCGCCATGGACCGGTCCGCCGGTGATCCACGGCGCCGGTTTCGTCCCGGCATCCGCCATTGCCTCGACATAGGCCGCCGCCAGTTCCGATCCGACGACGGCAAGCTTCGCCTCGGCGATGGTGATGCAATGGGCCAGCGCCGCTCCGCGCAGATTGGTGTTGATCAGCGCGACCACGGCTCCGAGCTTGACCAGGCCGAGCCACGCCATCAGGTATTCGGGCCGGCTCTCCATGAAGAGCGCGACGACGTCGCCTTTGCGCAGGCCCTGCGCCAGCGCCCAATGGGCGTAGCGGTTGGCGCCCTGGGAGAGGTCCTCGTAAGTGAGGACGCGTTCCTCGAACAGCACCGCGGTGTTGCGGGGCTTGCGGGCGGCGACGTCTTCGAAGATCTCGTTGACGGTGTGCGGCGAGTCGGGCTTGACGTGACGCAGGCGGAACAGGGTGCGCCCGATCGCGCCGAGATAGATCGCCTCGCGCGACACCGCCTCGAACAAGGACATCGACGATTCGCTCCGGCTTCGTCGGCAGAATAGAGTGGGTCGGCACCCGGTCAAGGCGACGCGATGACGGAGGTTCTCGATCTGCGCGGACTCAAATGTCCGCTGCCGGCGCTGTTCGCCAAGCGCGCGCTTTCGCGCGCCGAGCCGGGACGCGAGATCGAGGTCCTCACCGACGATCCGATGGCGCCGATCGACGTGCCGCATATGTGCCGCAGCGAGGGCTATGCCGTGCTCTGCGTCGAGCGCGACGGGGCGACCGCGCGCATGCGGTTGAGGCGCGGCTGAACCGGCCATCGTGCCGAAGCCATGTCCCCCACCTTTCCAGCCGTAGCCGGTATCCGGGGATGCGCCTCGCGAAGTCGCGCCTTGACAATTCGCAGCATACATATATTACTAACCAGTCAGTTACTAATGAGAGACGATGAGTTCACCTTCCTCCCCGGGGTCCGCAGCCAGCCGCTGGGTTCGGCGCAAGGAGGCGCGGCCGGCGGAAATCCAGGAGGCGGCGCTCAAGGTGTTCGCCGAGAAGGGCTATGCGGGGGCACGCATGGACGATATCGCCCGCGCGGCCGGCGTCACCAAGGGGACGATCTATCTCTACTTCGACAGCAAGGAAGCCGTCTTCAAATCGCTGGTGCGCGGCTCGATCGGCGCCGCACTGACGCAGATGGACGAGACCCAGAAGAGCTTTCACGGTCCGGCCAAGACTCTGCTGCGCTTTGCGCTGGGCACGATCGCGCACATGCTGGCAAGCGGCGGCCGCGATGCGCTGCCCAAGATCATCTTGAGTGAGAGCGCCAATTTCCCGGAGCTCGCCCGCTTCTGGCGCCGCGAGATCATCGACCGCGGCATCGCGCGCATGTCGGCCATCGTCGAGCTCGGCATCGCGCAGGGCGAGTTCCGCAAGCTCCCGGTCGAGCATGTCGTGCGGCTGTGCATGGCGCCGCTGCTGCTCAGCGTGCTCTGGCGCAGCACCTTCGCGCAATTCGATGCGGTGCCCTACGACTACCAGGGCCTGCTCGACACGCATTTGGATGTCCTGTTCCAAGGACTTGCGCCATGAGACCCTCGGTCCTTGCCCTGGTCCTGATGCTGCTTGCCGGTTGCGGCCGGCAGGGCACTGAGCCCTGGCTCGGCTACGCCGAAGGCGACAGCGCGCTGATCGCGGCGCCGCAAGCAGGCTGGGTTTCCGACCTGCGCGTCGAACGCGGTTCGGTGGTGAAGACCGGCGATCTGCTCTTCCGGCTCGACGACACGGCACAGACTGCGGCGCGCGACCAGGCGAGCGCGCAGATCGCCCAAGCCGAAGGCCAACTCGGGCAAGCCCGGGCGACGCTCGACCTCGCCGCCAAACAGCTTGCCCGCCAGCGCGGCCTTCTGCGCAGCGGCGCGACCTCGAAACAGGCGCTCGACCAGGCGCAATCGGCGTACGACGCCGCGCGCGCCGCCCTCGCCCAGATCGCCGGCACCGAGCAGCAGGCGCGCGCCACCTTGTCGGGCGCCACCTATCAGCTTTCGCAGCGCGACGTGATCGCGCGGACCTCCGGCATCGTGCAGGACATCTATTTCCGCCCCGGCGAATATGTCGCGGCGATGACGCCGGTCGTTTCGGTGCTGCCGCCCGCCAACATCTATGTGCGCTTCTTCGTGCCGGAGACGCAATTCGCGCGGGTGAAACTAGGCCAGCGCGTCCGCATCCATTGCGACGGCTGCGCGACGGACCTCACCGCTACCGTCACCTTCATCGCGGCGCAGCAGGAATTCACGCCGCCGGTGATCTTCTCGGTCGGCAATCGCGAGAAGCTGGTGTTCAAGGTCGAAGCGCGCGTGCCGGGCGGCCTCAAGCTGCATCCGGGCCAACCGGTCGATGTGAGTGCCCTTTGAGATGAGCGCTGAACGCGCCATCGACGTCAAAGGGCTGACCAAGCGGTTCGGCGCCAAGACCGCCGTCAACGGCATCGACATCGCCGTTCCCTATGGCGAGGTGTGGGGCTTTCTGGGCCCCAACGGCTCGGGCAAGACCACGACGATCCGCATGCTGTGCGGGTTGCTGAAGCCCGATGCGGGTTCCGGCACCTGCCTGGGCTTCGACCTGCTCAGGGGCGGGGAAAGGATCAAGCGCGAGGTCGGCTATATGACCCAGAAGTTCAGCTTCTGGGAGGATCTTTCGATTCGGGAGAATCTCGAATTCGTTGGCCGCATGTACGAACTCGGCGATTACCGCACGCCCGTCGACGCCACGATCGCGCGGCTGGGCCTCGAACGGCGCCAGCATCAGCTCGCGGGCGAGCTCTCCGGCGGCTGGAAGCAGCGCCTGGCCCTCGCCGCCTGCATGCTGCATCAGCCCAGGCTGCTGCTGCTCGACGAGCCGACCGCCGGCGTCGATCCCAAGGCGCGGCGCGATTTCTGGGACGAGATCCATCGGCTGAGCGGCGCGGGACTGACCGTGCTGGTCAGCACCCATTACATGGACGAAGCCGAGCGCTGCGACCGCATCGTCTATATCAGCCTCGGCAACATCGTCGCGCGCGGCACCGTCGCCAACGTCATCGCGCAATCGGGACTTTTCACCTTCATCGTCGAGGGTGAAGGCGCCCGCCGGCCGGCCCAGAAGCTGCGGGGGGCCAACGGCGTCGAGTTCGTCTCCTTCTTCGGCGCGGCGCTGCATGTCAGCGGCCGGGACCGGGCCGCGCTCGAGCGCGCGCTCGAACCCTATCGCGGCGATGCGGGCATTGCGATCCACGAAGCGGTGCCGAGCCTGGAAGACGTCTTCATCCAGCTCCAGGACGAAGGCGCCGCCGCATGAGCGAGCGCTTCTCCTGGCCGCGCATCGCCGCGGTAATCCGCAAGGAGGCGGTGCAGATGCGCCGCGACCGCCTGACCCTGGCGATGATCGTGGGCGTGCCGCTGATGCAGCTTTTCCTGTTCGGTTTCGCCATTAACGTCAATCCCAAGCATCTTCCGACCGCGGTGTCGATCGACGATCCCGGACCGTTGGCAGATTCGGTCGTCGCCGCGCTGGAAAACTCCTCCTACTTCGAGATCGTCAAGGCGACGAACTCGCCCGAGGTGGCGCGGCGCCTGCTCGATGAAGGCCGGGTCTCTTTCGTGGTCGAGATTCCGCAGAATTTCTCGCGTGACCTGGTGCGGGGATTAAAACCCTCCATCCTGGTCGAAGCCGACGCCACCGACCCGGCGGCTTCCGCCAACGCGACCGGCGCTCTGCAGGCCATTCTCGACAGCGCGCTGCGCGACGATTTGGTAGGCCCCTTGGCGGCGCGCGCGATACAGGCGCCATCCTACAGCCTGGTGCTGCACCCGCTCTACAATCCCGAATCCATCACCCAGTACAACGTCGTGCCCGGACTGCTCGCTGTGATCCTGACCATGAGCATGGTGCTGATGACGTGCCTGGCGCTGACGCGCGAACGCGAACGCGGCACCTACGAGAACCTGCTCGCCATGCCGGTGACGCCGGTGGAGCTGATGATCGGGAAGATCGCGCCCAACATCGTGGTGGGGGCGGTGCAGAGCGCGCTCGTGCTTTGCGTCGCGCGCTATGTCTTCGGCGTGCCGATGATCGGCTCGCTCGCGCTCCTCGCCGCGGCGCTGCTGCTGTTCATCGTCGCCAATCTCGCGGTCGGCTACACCTTTTCGACCGTCGCCGAGAACCAGCTCCAGGCGATGCAGATGACGATGTTCTTCCTGCTGCCGGCGATCCTGCTGTCGGGCTTCGCCTTCCCGTTCCGCGGCATGCCGGTTTGGGCACAATGGATCGGCGAGATTCTTCCCTCGACCCATTTCCTGCGCGTGGTGCGCGGCATCCTGCTCAAGGGCAACGGCGCGCTCGAGATCTGGCCCGACATATGGCCGCTCGTCCTGTTCCTCTTCGTCGCGGGCGGGATCGCCCTGCTGCGCTTCAGACGGACCCTGGATTGAGCGGATTTCGGCCCGGCAATCGCCTCTTGCCATTCCGCGCCCGCCAGCACAAATTCACCGCACGTTAAGGGTCCGGCGGTGCCGGGCCTCCCAAGAAGCTCGCCCACCGCCAGGAAAGCCGGCGGTGACAACGACCGGACATGTGGGGGTCCAGCACCCGTGATAGGTATCTCACTGATATTGCAATGTGTTTTGGCGCTCGTGCTGGTCGTCCTGGCGCTGCTCTCGGCGCAGCTGGTGGCGCTGGGCGCCATCCGCCAGTTCCGCGGCCAGCCGCGTCTGCGCGTCCCCGCCTTGCCCGACGCCGCCCTGCCCGAGGTGCTGGTCCAGCTCCCCGTCCGGGACGAGGGGGCGCTCGCGGTCCGGGTCGCCGCCGCCGCCGCTTGGATGGATTGGCCCAGGGATCGGCTGACCATCCAGGTTCTGGACGACGGCAGTCTCCACGATCACGAGCAGCTCGCCCACGCCATCCGCAGCGTCATTCCGCCGGGGGTAAAGGTCGAGATCCTGCACCGCGGCGAACGCACCGGCTTCAAGGCCGGCAACCTCGCCTTCGGACTTCGGCACAGCGAGGCCGCCTATGTGGCGATCTTCGATGCCGATTTCGTGCCACCGACCGATTTCCTCAGGCGCACGGTGCCGGTGCTCGTCGGCGATCAGGGCCTCGCCTTCGTGCAGGCGCGCTGGGGCCATGCCAATCGCGAGCTCAACTGGCTGACCCGCGTGCAGGGCCTGCTGCTCGACGCCCATTTCGCGGTCGAGCAGGAGGGCCGCGTCCGCGCCGGTCTGCCGATTTCCTTCAACGGCACCGCCGGGGTGTGGCGGCGCGAGGCGATCGAGAATGGCGGCGGCTGGACCGGCGATACCCTGACCGAAGACCTCGACCTTTCGCTGCGTTGTGCGCTGAAGGGTTGGCGCGCCGCGCTGCTGCCCGATCTGGAAGTGCCGGGCGAATTGCCCGAAAGCGCGGCCGGCTGGCGCGCGCAGCAGGCACGCTGGACCAAGGGCCATGCGCAATGCGCCAGGAAGCTGGTGCCGCAAATCTGGGCGAGCGCGCTGCCGCTTTCGCGCAAGGTCATCCTCACGCTGCAGATCTGCCAGTTCGCTTTCTACACCCTGGCTTTCGTCAGCGCCGTGATCAGCCTGAGCCTGATGGCGATGGGTGTGGTCTATATCCAAAGCGTCGCGATTCTGGGCCTGGCGGTCACCGCCTTCGGCCTTTCGGCAAGCCTCGGTTATCTTTATCTCGGACAAGTGATCCTCGGCCGCGAGGATGCGCCCAAGCTGGCGCGTTCGCTGTTGCTCGGCATCGTCTTTCCGAGCGGTTTGATACTGGCCAATTCGCGCGCCACCGTGGAGGCTTTCGCCGGCAGCGAGATGGTGTTCACGCGCACCTTGCGCGCGGGCGAGCGCTATGTCGGAAGTTGGCGCGGCGGACCGGAACTGGTGGCAGGCGTGGTGCTGCCGATCTTCGCTTTCACCGAGCAGGCCTGGAGTGCGCCGTTCTTCGTCTTCGCGGTCGCGGGGCTGGTCTCAATCGGCGCCATGGGCTGGAGCGGCGCCGTGGTGGCATCGTCGCGGGACGGCCTGGTGCGCGATAGGTACAAGTCCTAATTGTACGGAATCGCGTAAAATTTTAGACAAATGCCCCCGGGCGCTCTAACCGCGCCTTGAACCGCGCCTGCTAATGTGGACGCATCGGCTGCCGCTGCTGGAGTGCTGGAGGGGCTTTTGATGGTGGGGTCTCTCTTTCGGCTCGCGGCGGCAGCCGCTTTTTGTGCCCTGTTGACAGGGTGCGCGGGCGGTCCCGATCTGGCATCCGACGAAGACGTCCCGCGTAGCGCCGATCGCCCCCATGACACGGCGACGATGACGGTGCCCGACAAGCCCTTGTCCTGCGTGCCCTTCGCGCGCGCCCATTCCGGCATCGACATCCGCGGCGACGCCTACACTTGGTGGGACCAGGCGGCGGGGCGATACCCGCGCGGCCCGCGGCCCGCGGCCGGGGCGGTGATGGTGCTCGCGGGCTATTCCGGTTCGAACCGCGCCCATGTCGCGGTGGTGCGTCGCATCGTGTCGCGGCGCGAGATCCGCATCGACCACGCAAACTGGCTCAACAACGGCGCCATCTTCCTCGACGATCCGGTCGCCGACATCAGTGCGGACAACGATTGGAGTCAGGTGCTGGTCTGGAACGTCCAGACCCATGCCTGGGGCACCCACGTCTACAATGTCCAGGGCTTCATCGGTGGCAGCGGCAATGGCGACGAGACCAGCCCAGGCGAAAGCCCGATGGCGCCGGACTAGGCGGCAGTCGGAAATTCCTTTGGTTTTGCAAGCGGTTGAAGGAGTGGCGCAGGCTCCGTGCGTCCTTGCGCCTCGCCCTCTTTTTCTTCCCCGGCGAGGGGCCTATGGTCCGCGGCCTTGAACGCATCGAAGGGCCCCCCCTTGTGCGTTTCAACACAGCATGGATCAGCGTCGGGCGCATCCGTTGAGCAGCATTGAACAAAAGGCATCGCCAGCCGACGCTGCCGATCCGCTGGCCGCAATCGACGCGACGCCGCTGGCGGCGCACCCCCACCCGACACACCAGACGAAATCCTTCCGCTACCAAGCGGCACTCACGCTGGGCGCGCTCGGCGTCGTCTTCGGCGATATCGGCACCAGCCCGCTCTATGCGATGCGCGAGACCGCGCTTGCCGCCGGCAACGGCCATCCGCAGGCGCCTGCGATCCTGGGCGGGCTGTCGCTGATCTTCTGGTCGCTGATGTTCGTGGTGACGCTCAAATACGTGACCCTCATCATGCGGGCCGACAATGACGGCGAAGGCGGCGTGCTCGCGCTCGCCACGCTCGCCCATCGCAGCCAGGGGCTCAGCCGGCGCATCAAGACCATGATCGGCGTCGGCGCAATCATCGGTCTGGCGCTGTTCTACGGCGACGGCATGCTGACGCCGGCGATCACGGTGCTCAGCGCCGTCGAAGGGCTTTCGGTGGAAAGCGCCGGCCTGAGCCATCTGGTCCTGCCGCTGACCTTGGCGATCCTCGTCGGCCTGTTCGTCATGCAGAGCCGCGGCACGGCGCATATCGGAAGGCTATTCGGGCCGGTGATGGTGCTGTGGTTCGCCGTTCTCGCCGGATTGGGCGCGCTTGCGATCTGGCATACGCCGCAGATCCTCGCCGCGGTCAATCCGTACTACGGCATCGCGCTGTTCGCCCACGAGCCTTGGACCGCCTTCGTCTCGCTGGGCTCGGTGGTTTTGGCGGTGACCGGCTGCGAGGCGCTCTATGCCGATATGGGCCATTTTGGGCGCAACCCGATCCGCTATGCCTGGTTCTTCATCGTGCTGCCGGCCCTGTTGCTCAACTACTTCGGACAAGGCGCGGCGCTGCTCGCCGATCCGACGAAGGCACCGATCGCATTCTATTCGGTGGCGCCGCCATGGGCGCATTTCCCGATGGTGCTGCTGGCCACCATCGCCGGCATCATAGCCTCGCAGGCGGTGATCTCGGGCGTGTTCTCTATGACGCGCCAGGCGGTGCAGCTCGGCCAGCTTCCGCGCATGGAGATCCGCCACACCTCAGCGACCGAGTTCGGCCAGATCTACGTGCCGCGCATGAACGCCTTTCTCTGCATCGGCGTGGTTCTGATCGTGCTGATCTTCAAGAGCTCGTCCGCCCTGGCCGCGGCGTACGGCATCGCGGTTACCGGCGTGATGGTGATCGACAATTTCCACGCCAGCATCGTCGCCTTCAAGCAGTGGAAGTGGAACCTGCGCGTCGTCGCCGCGCTCTTCGGATTCCTGGCGATCATCGACTGGGCCTTCCTGACCTCGAATTCGCTGAAGATCATCGAAGGCGGCTGGCTGCCGCTCGCCATCGCCGCCGCCGTGTTCCTGGTGATGGACACCTGGCGGCGCGGCCGACGCGAGCACCTCGACATCGTGCGAAACGAATCAATGCCGCTCGACCTCTTCCTGGCCCGCGCCGACAAGACGCCGACGCGGGTCGCCGGCACGGCCGTCTTCATGAACGCACGCCCCGACGTGGTGCCGGGCTCGCTGCTGCACAATCTCAAGCACAACCGCGTGCTGCACGAGCGCATACTGCTCGTCCATGTCACGGTCGAGGATATGCCCATCGTGCCCGCTGGACGTCGGGTCGAGGTGAATAAGCTCGGCAAAGGCTTCTACGCGGTCAAGGTGCGTCACGGCTTTCTCGAGACGCCGGACGTGCCGCTCGCCCTCCAGGAGGCGCGGCCCTTCGGCCTGGTGATCGACGTCGACGCCACCACGTTCTTCGTCGGCCGCGAGACGCTGGTCCATGCCGAGCATTCGGTGCTCAGCCGCTGGCGCACCTGGCTCTACATCCATCTCGCCGCCAACGCATTGTCGCCGGCCCGCTTCTATCACCTGCCGCCCAACCGGGTGGTGGAACTGGGCGCGCAGATCTCGATCTGAAAAAGGAACGGGGCGTTCCCGATGAAGGCCATTCCCGCAGACAGTCTCGACGCTGAAGACGAAGAGCGCATACCACCCCGGCCCGCGCCGGAGGTGCGCCGCAGGCTGATGCGGCGGAACTTCTGGCTGACCTTGGGCGCGCTCGGCGTCGTCTTCGGCGATATCGGCACCAGTCCGCTCTATGCGATGCGCGAGTCCGCCATGGCCGCGGGCGGCAAGGTGCCCACCGCCTTCGCGGTGATGGGTACGGCCTCATTGATCTTCTGGGCGCTGATGATCGTAGTGACGCTCAAATACGTGATCTTGATCATGCGCGCCGACAACGACGGCGAAGGCGGGGTGCTGGCGCTCGCGGCGCTGGCCCATCGCACGCCGGGACTCGGCCGCACCGCAAAGACCGCCATCGGCATCGCGGCGATCCTCGGACTGGCGCTGTTCTATGGCGACGGCATGCTGACGCCAGCGATCTCGGTGTTAAGTGCGGTCGAGGGCTTGGGCGCGGACGGCTCGGGATTCGCGCCGGTGGTCATGCCCGTCACGCTCACCATCCTGATCGCGCTCTTCGTTCTGCAGTCGCGCGGCACCGACAAGATCGGCAAGCTGTTCGGGCCGGTGATGGTCGTGTGGTTCGTTGTGCTCGGCCTGCTCGGCATCAGCGCGCTGGCGCGCGCGCCGCAGATCTTGCTGGCGGTCAGTCCCCGTTATGGCTTTGAGCTGTTCCTGCGCGAGCCCTGGGTCGCCTTCGTCTCGCTGGGCTCGGTGGTGCTCGCGGTTACCGGCTGCGAGGCCCTCTATGCCGATATGGGGCATTTCGGGCGTTTGCCGATCCGGCTGGCGTGGCTGGTCGTCACGTTGCCGGCGTTGCTGCTCATCTATTTCGGCCAGGGCGCGTTTCTTCTGCTCCATCCGGCCGAGGTGCCGAACCTGTTCTACGCGATGGCGCCATCCTGGGCGCACTATCCGCTGATCGTGCTGGCGACGGTGGCCACTATCATCGCCTCGCAGGCGGTGATCTCCGGCGTCTTCTCGATCAGCCAGCAGGCGGTCCAGCTCGGCCAGCTTCCGCGCATGGAGGTGCGGCATACCTCGGCAACCGAGTACGGCCAGATCTATGTGCCCCGCATCAATGCCATGCTCTGCATCGGCGTGGTGCTGATCGTTTTGATTTTCAAGAGTTCCGACGCGTTGGCCGCCGCGTACGGCATAGCGGTCACTGGCGTGATGGTGATCAGCACCGTGCTGGTGGCGATCGTGGCGGTGCGCCGGTGGCGTTGGCGCCGGCGCTGGGTGGTGCTCTTGTTCGGCGGGCTTGCGATCGTCGATCTCGCCTTTCTCGCCGCCAATTCGCTGAAGATCGTAGAGGGCGGCTGGCTGCCGCTGCTCGTCGCGGCGGGGGTTTATGTGGTGATGGATACTTGGCGCCTGGGCCGGCGCATCCACGTGGAGAAGATCAAGGATGCCGCGCTAGCCCTGCCGCTGTTCCTGGCGCGCGCCGACAAGACGGCGCAGCGGGTTGCGGGCACGGCGGTGTTCCTCACGCCCAGGCTCGACATCGCGCCCAGCCCGCTGCTGCACAGCCTGAAGCACTACAAAGTCCTTCACGAGCGCATCGTGCTCGCCAGCGTCGTGGTGGAGGACAGCCCATTCGTGCCGCAGAGCCGCAGAGTCGATGTCGAGAAATCGGGCAAAGGCTTCTTCGAGGTGCGCATCCATTGCGGCTTCTTCGAGACGCCCAACGTACCGCGCGCGCTGGAAGCCGCGCGTCGCTTCGGCCTCGTGATCGACGTCGACACGACCACGTTTTTCGTCGGCCGCGAAACCCTGGTGCCGGGCGAGCATCCTGGGCTCGGCCGATGGCGCATCGCGCTTTATACCTGGCTGGCGTCCAACGCGCTGTCGCCGGCGCGGTTCTACTGCCTGCCGCCAAACCGCGTGGTGGAGCTCGGCACGCAGATCACGATCTGAAGGTTGACCGACAGCGGGTTTCTGGGCTCTCGTGCCGCGCCATGGCTGTCGGAGCGATCGCATGTGCCGGTTGGTATTGATTTTCCTCTTCGCCGTCTTCTGCCAGCCCGCGATGGCCGCTGTCGAACTGCGCATTACGCAGGGACCGCTGAGCGGCGGCAGCGAGGAGGGCGCTGCGCTCTTCACGGACATTCCCTATGCGGCGGCGCCCATCGGCAAGCTGCGCTGGCAGGCGCCCGCGCCGGCGTTGCATTGGGAGCTGACGCGACCGGCCCGCGCTTTCGGACCTGTCTGTCCGCAGAACCGCCGGGGCAGCTTCTTCATGCCCAACCTGGCGCAGAGTGAGGACTGTCTCAGCCTCAACGTCTGGACGCCGCAGGCGAATCCGGCCGCGAAGCTGGCAGTGATGGTATGGATCCATGGCGGCGCCTTCGTCGAAGGCGGCGCGGCGCAGCCGATCTATGACGGCTTCGAATTGGCGCAGCACGGCGTCGTGGTGGTGTCGCTGAACTACCGACTGGGCGTGCTGGGCTTCTTCCATCATCCTGCGCTAGCCGCCTCGGCCGATGCGGGCAGCGGCAATTTCGGGCTGCTGGACCAGATCGCGGCGCTCAAATGGGTGCGCGACAACATCGCCGCTTTCGGCGGCGATCCGGCGAAGGTGACGATCTTCGGCGAGTCCGCCGGCGGCATCAGCGTCAACGATCTCGTCGCCTCGCCGCTGGCGCGCGGCCTGTTCATCCGCGCCATTTCGGAATCGGGCTTGGGGCTGCAGCCGGTGCGCAGCGCCGCCGATGCGGAGAAAGCGGCCCTCGCCTTCGCGGACGAATCCGGCATCGAAGGTCGCGATGCCGATGCGCTCGCCAGGCTGCGCGCACTCCCGGTGGCGGACATCCTGCGCCGGCAGGAGGGCATGAACCGCGAGACCGCGGTCCAGCCCTATATCGACGGCAGCGTCATCCCGGAAGACATCTCGATCGCCTTCGCGCGGGGCGATGCCGCAAAGATCGACTATCTCGCCGGCTCGAACAGCAACGAGGCGTCGCTCGCCTCCGCGATCGGGAGCGACCTGGCCACAGGCCCGGCGCGGTTCGGGCCGCTGCTGCCCAAGGTGCGCGCGATCTACGATGCCAATGGCGTTCTCAGCGAGGAGCAGTTCGAGCGCGAATTGTTCAACGACGCCCTGTTCGGGGCGGGCGCATACGGCCTCGCGGCTTTCGAGGCCAGGCACGATGGCGAGGCTTACGTCTATCACTTCGCCTATCTGGCCGACACCTATCGCGGCAAGGTGCCGGGCGTCGGCCATGGCGGCGAAATTCCCTACGTCTTCGGACTCAAAGGTCTGGGCGTGCTCGGCAACGCCGCCAGCGAGAAGGACCGGCGCGTGATCGCGCTGGTGCAGAGCTACTGGACCAATTTCGCCAAGACCGGAGATCCCAACGCCGCCGGACTGCCGTTGTGGCCGCGCCTGACGCCGGGCGGGGGCGAAACGCTGGTCTTCGACGACACGACCAAGGCGGTCGACCATTTCCGCATGGGGCAGATCGGCGTGATGAAGGACGTCTGGAGCCGGCGGACGGGACTGAGCGCGCCTTAAGCCGCTTAACCCTTCATCGCGTAGCGGTGCAGCATCGTGCCGTTGTCGCGCAGCCATTTCTGCGGGCGGCGGGTGTCTCCGACGATCTCGCGCACGAGTCTCCAGAAGGCTGGTCCGTGATTCATCTCGCGCATATGCGCGACCTCATGCGCCACGACGTAGTCGAGCACGAAGGGCGGCGCCAGGATCAGCCGCCACGAGAACGACAAAGAGCGCGAGGTCGAGCACGACCCCCAGCGGCTCGCGGTGTCGCGCACCGTCAGCCGCCTGGGCTTGAGGCCCACCCTCGCCGCGTATTCCCGCGTGCGGGCCTCGAGTTCTCGCCGCGCCTCGCGCTTGAGGAAATCGAGCAGCCGTCGCGCATGATGCTCGCGATGGCCGGCGACGCACAGCGCGCGTTCGCCGCCCCCCGTTTCGATCCAGGCGGCGCCGCGGCCGGCCGAGCCTTCGCGCACGACATGGTCCTGGCCGCGCACCGGCACGAGCGAGCCCACGCCGAGCGCCACCGGCGCCGGCACCCGCTTGAGCTGGCGGGCGATCCAGTCGCTCTGGCCGCGGGCGAATTCCACGGCGCGTTCGAGCGCGCGCTGCGACGGGGCCACCACGCTGACCTCTCCGGTCGAGGGGTGAACCTTGACGATCAGCCGCCGCGCGCGCGGATTGAGGCGCACGCTGACCTCCACTGGGCGTCCCTCGATGGCGAGAAGCTCACGCCGCGCCACTTTGCGGGTTGCCTTCATCTTACGCATGGGCTTCCCTCTGCCTCGAACCTGGACGAACGCACCGATGACAGAACGCGCGCGCTTCCATCTTGCCTTTCCGGTCGACGATCTTGCCAAGGCACGATCGTTCTACGCCGGGCTGCTCGGCTGTCCCGAAGGACGCGCCGGCGATTGCTGGGTCGATTTCGACTTCTTCGGTCACCAGATCGTCGCCCATTTAAGCCCGGATGAAGCCGGGCACAAAGCGCATAATCTTGTTGACGGCGACGAAGTTCCCGTTCGTCATTTCGGCGCGATTCTGCCGATGGCGCAGTGGCGCGCGCTTGCCGCGCGTCTTCGCGACGCCGGCATGCGCTTCCTGATCGAGCCCGAAATCCGCTTCGAGGGCCTTCCCGGCGAGCAGGCGACGTTCTTCGTGCTCGATCCCAGCGGCAACGCGCTCGAGTTCAAGGCGTTCGACGACGAGACGAGGATTTTCGCGAAATGACCCCGCCGCGCATCGCGCTGTCGCTCGGACTGCTGGCGCTCGCACTCATCCTGGGCGCGCTGTCGTTCCAATATATCGGCCATATGCCGCCCTGCGAGATGTGCCATTGGCAGCGCTGGCCGCTATTCGCCGCGATCGCCGTGGGAGTGTTCTCGGGCACTCTGGTCCGCCGCGACGATAATGCGGCGACGGCGCTTGCGGTTCTCGCGATCCTGCTCGTCGCGGCCTCGGGCGCGATCGGCGTCTATCAGGCCGGCGCCGAATGGCATTGGTGGCAGGGGCCGCAAGCCTGCACCGGCACCCGCGTCGTCTTCCATAGTCTCACCGACCTCAACACGCCGGGCCAGGCGCGCTGCGACTTACCGAGTTTCCGTTTGTTCGGACTTTCGCTTGCGGGCTGGAACGCGCTGATCGACTTCGGCGCGGCGATTGCGGCCTCGGTGATGCTGCTGCGGAGGCGCGCGTGAGCCGCAAGCCACGTCCAGCGCCGCCGGGCACCTGCGACGACGTCGCGGCGATGATCCGCGTCGATCACGCGGGCGAGTACGGCGCGGTACGCATCTATGAGGGCCAGCTCGCGGTGCTGCGCAACGGACCTGCGGCGGATACGATTCGCAAGATGGCCGAGGGCGAGCAGCGCCATCTCGACACTTTCGACAGGCTGATCGTGGAGCGCCGCGTCCGGCCGACGGCGCTGGAGCCGGTTTGGCGCGTCGCGGGCTTCGCGCTCGGCGCCGCCACCGCCTTGCTGGGCGAGAAGGCGGCCTTCGCCTGCACCGCGGCGGTGGAAGAGGTCATCGACGAACATTATGCCGGCCAGATCGCCAAACTCGGCGACGACGAGAAGGCGTTGCGCGACACGGTCACCGATTTCCGCGCCGACGAGATCGCCCATCGCGACGCGGCGCTGGCCGGCGGCGCGCAGGAGGCGCCCGGCTACCGCGTCTTGAGCGAGGCGATCAAGGCGGGATGCCGTCTCGCCATCGCCTTGTCGACGCGGCTGTGAGCGCGACGCTCGACCGCCAGGCGCTGCTGGCACAGGCCGCGTCGCCGCGCCAGGCCGGGGCGCGCGATGCGCCAGCGCTGGCAGGATTGCTCACCCAAGCCTTCCTCGCCGATCCGGTGTTCGATTGGATCGCGCGGCCGGGACCGGCGCGCATCGGCGCGCTCGAGCAGTTTTTCCGCTGGCTGCTGGCCGAGCGCGCGCTTCCTTTTGGCGAAGTGTGGACGGCCGATGGCGTGGTCGCGGTGTGGGTGCCGCCCAACGCGCCGGCGAGCCCCGGCGGCTTCTGGGAGCAGATGCGTCTGCTGCCGATGTTCCTCAGGCTCTGCGGCCTCGCGCGCATGGGCCGCGGCTCGGCAATGGGCGCGGCAATGGAAGAGAATCATCCCAAGGCGCCGCATTTCTATCTCGCCTTCATCGGCGTATCGCCGTCGTTGCAAGGCCTGGGCCTGGGCAGCGCGGTGCTCGAAGCCAACCTCAAGCGCATCGACGCGCAGGGCGCGCCCGCCTATCTCGAAAACTCGAATCCAAAGAACGCGCGGCTCTACGAACGTCTTGGCTTCGCGACACAGCGCAACATCGCGCCCACCCTCGCCCCGCCATTGACAGCGATGTGGCGGGACAAAACTCCACCCTCCCCTTGCGGGAGATTGTGAACCATGGAAAAGCCCCATAGAATTCTTGGCTTCCGACCAATTGCCGGTCGCGAGGGGCCGCAGTTGCGAGTGGCGACCGATGACGCTCGATAAGCGGTCCGCTATTCGGCACCTGAAGCTAAAGATCGGCTAGCATGTCAAGCGCGACACAGGCCGCGGGCGTTTCTCTCAAGAAGCGCGCGCTACGGCAAAAGATTCTGAATGTCGCTCTCACCTCCAAAGGATTTCGTGACGCATTGGTGGAGGACGCGAAAGAGATTCGCGAAATCGCCAAACCAACCGCGACCGAGGCCGCGATTGAGGGGGCCTTCGAGCGGGTGATGTATGCACGTCTGCGCGAGATCGGGCTTCGATTTCATCCTGAAAAGGAAGTTGCAATCGATTTGAGAAGGCACCTCGCGACAGGCAGGACGGACAGCAGGCTTGGCGCATTGGTAATCGAGTATAAGCGACCATCCCTGCTCAAATCGGACGGGGAAATCGAAACCGCGATCGCTCACCTTGCCTCCTACCTGCGCGCCTCGAGCGAAGCGGCGCAGGCGCCGTTCATCGGGATTCTGACCAATGGTATAATTGCAATCGAGGTACGTGCGTCTGGCGACGCGGTCACGTCGAAAACGGCCCCGCAAAGACTCGATGCTGCGTTTCTCCTGAGGATGACACGCCACGTCATCTCTCTGGCCGTGACGGCGCTCACTCCGACCAATCTTATTCGAGATTTTTGCGGATCGCAGGATGGCGTGCTGTTGAGAACCGCGCGCACTCTCAACATCGCTCTTCGCCAGCAGCTGAAGACTCAGGTGCTACACGCCGAATGGGAAGAGATGTTCCGGCTCACCCACGACGACCAATCGCAGCAGAAGAAAATCGAAGAGCGTCGCAAAGCCTTGGCAGAGCTTTTCCTAGTACATATCGCCAGCCCTGCGGAAGAATACCGCGCTCTGTTCGCACTGCACACTGCCTACGCGGTTCTGCTGAAGTTCATGGCATATCGAACTGTTTCAGATATCTATCTCGGTGAAGTTGGTCAAGACTACGGTTCTCTGTCCGCAGCTGCCAATCAACCACTTCGCACATTTTGTGAAGGTCTTGAAGACGGAGAAGTGTTCCGCGCGCTCGGCATCATCAATCTGTTGGAGGGCGACTTCTTCTCTTGGTACTGCGACCGGAAGCAATGGACTGCGGAAATCGCCGATGCAATGCGCGAAATGCTCGATACTCTGGCACGCTACGAAGAAGCCGCGCACATTTTCGAAGCAAATGAGGCGCCGGACCTTTTTCGAGAGCTCTATCAAGCCGCGGTGCCACGGGTGGTTCGCAGCAGCTTCGGCGAGTTCTACACGCCTTATTGGCTGGCGGACCATGTCATTGACACCACTCGGCCGCGCGGCAAATGGCGAGCGATTGATCCTTGTTGTGGTTCAGGGACTTTCGTCATCGCCGCGATTGCGCGCGTGCGCCGCGAGTGCGAACACCGCAATCTAAACAAAAGTGAAACCCTGCGGGAAATTGTCGATCGTGTCGTGGCGATCGACCTAAATCCACTTGCGGTCCTGACAACGCGCATCAACTATTTCATCCATGTCAGCCACCTGCTCAACGGCGCGAAACTCCCGCTCGTGATTCCCGTTTTTCTCGGCGATGCGTCTGCCTTGCCTGATCGCATCATGGTGGATGGTGTGCGTTGTCTGCGGTTCGAGCTGAAAACATTGAAGAGCCATGTTAACGCTGTCCTTCCGATTTCAACGGTCGAGAACAGGGCGCGGTTTATGCAACTGATGCTTTCGTACGAGCGGCAGATTAAGGCGCAGAACCGCGGCAAAGCCAACGAGATACTGCTCAATGGAATAGCGGACAATCACCGTACGTCTTCAATCTGCGGGGCCGTTCACGACTTGACCGACAGCCTGATTGGATTGCAAGCGAACGGATGGAACGGAATTTGGGCGCGCGTTCTTTCGAATTTTCTTACGACCGCATGCTTGGGAAAATTTTCCGTCGTGATGGGCAACCCGCCATGGATCGACTGGAAAAACTTGCCCGAGGGATACCGCAACCGGATCAAGATTACAGAGTTGCTGCGAAGTATTTTCTCAGGCGCGGGCCGCACCGGCGGAATCAATCTCAATATCTGCGCGCTGATTTCCTACGTTTCGATGGTCAATTGGCTCGCGCCGAAGGGTCGACTCGCATTCCTGATGCCGCGCGAACTCGCCAACCAGGCATCGTACGAAGGCTGGCGCCGCTTGGGCGGAAGATGGGGATTTCTTGCATTTCACGATTGGTCGAAAGCTGGACATCCATTCGATCCGGTGCGCGAGCAGTTCATGACGTTTGTGCTGGGCAAGCGCCCGGAACCGTCACGACACACTCCAGTGCGGCGGTATAGGAAAAAGCCAGGGACGAAACAACATGCCACAAAATGGGCAAGTATTTCGGTTGCCACTGAGCGCCTGGAGGTCAGTGACGCGATTGCCGGGCAAATCATTCCCGGCAGCACGACCTTTACTTTCGCCGATAGCCAAGACGAGCTTGACGAATTCGCTCTGGTAGCCGGCGACTGCGAATATGTCGGGCGCGAGGGGACGCAATTTTACCCACAAGAGTTGCAGCTATTCAAACATATCTCCGCTGGTCCGCGGCCTGGCACCGTTTGGCTGACGAACGTGCAAGCAGATAAAGCCCAACACAGAGTGCCTTCGATGCGTGTCCTTCTCGAAACCAGATATTTGCGCCCGCTCGTCACAGCTCCGAATATCGAACCCTTTAGTCATGAGTATGACGGGCTACTTGTGGCATTCCCCTACGATGCGGCGATGCCCACGAAGCCAATCCCTCGTGAGACGCTGGAGGAAACTTCGCCCCTCTTGTTGGATTACTACAACCGTCACCGCGAAACGATCGAGAGCCTGTCCCCATTCAACGCAAAAATTCGTGGACCCAACCCGGGTGAATTCTACGGATTGGCGCGCACCGGGCCCTATAGCTTTGCGGACGTATACGTTGCGTATCGAAAAGATACCAAGTGGCGGGCCGTTGTTGTGTCTTCTGAGCCCTTGCCATGGGATCGCAATGGACAGGTGGTGTTTCAGAGCCATGCGGTCTCTATGTGCGAGCGCCTGGGCGGCCGCTTTATCACGCAAGATGAGGGACATTACATTTGTGCCATCCTCAATGTTCCGCTGGTGGAGCGGTTCATAGCTGGAACGTCTGACAATCGCTCGTTCAAGGTGCGTCCCCCGATCTTCGTCCCTGAATTCGATCCGGAAGACGACAAGCACCTCGAATTGGCGGCGCTCTCCCGCGAAGCCCATGCCAATCCCGAGCGCCGCGAGGCCATTCGCTCTGAATGCGAAAGGCTATACCTGACTTTGTGCCGTTCGAGGCATTTGATGTGAAGGCAAGCGCAAAACGAGGGTTCAGTTCCGCGATGATGTTACGCGCTCCGCCAATGCCTGGCCGACCTGGCGGACCAGCGCGTTCCAGTCGCCGAAGCGGTCGGGGCTGAAGACGCGAGTCTTGCGGTACCAGGGGTATTCGCCGGTGCCGAGCTGCGGCCAGGTGCGGCCCGCGGTGAGAAACCAGGTCTCGGTTCCGACGCTGGCCGCGCACGCCGCCGCCGCCGTCGGCGCGGAGAGCACGAGGTCGAGCGAGGCCGAGAGCGCGGCGGCACCGTCGATATCGTCCTTGAGGTCGAGATCGTCGATCCGCGCGATCGCCACACCGTGCATCTCCGCGGCGCGCGCGAGCTCTTCGGCGCAATCGCCATATTGCAGGTTGACGATGCGCACGCCCGGCGTCTTCAAGATCGGGCCCCAGGCATCGAGCACGCTGTAATATTTGGCGCGCTTGGCGCCCAGCATCATCGAGCGCCAGCAGATGCCGATCTTGGGCTCCGGCCCAAGCGCGTCGAGCCGCGCGCGGAAATCGGCGACGCGTTGCGCATCGGGAACGAGGAAAGGCTGGTGCGGAAAATCGCTCAAGGCGCGGCGCAGGAAGCGCAGCGGCGTTGCCATCGGCGCCCAGAAATCGGGATCGCCCTTGTCGGTGCTGAAGGGAATGAACCGCAACGACTTGTTGCCGTCCTTGTCCAGCAATGTGCGATCCTCATAGGCGCCGACGACGGCGCGCGGGAAGGAGCGCTGGAACAGCGCGATGAGACGCCGGTCGACCGCGATCTCGAGCGTGCCCGCTTCGCCGACGGCGCGCTGCAGATCGGGGAGGACATTGGCGAACATGAACTCGTCGCCCAGGCCCTGCTCGCCGACGACCAGCATGCGCTTGCCGTCGAGCGCTTCGCCCTGCCAGAGCGGGGCGTTCGTCATGTGATGCACATAGGCACGGAAACGCTGATCGTTGCGGATCTCGAAGGCGTCGAAGCCTTCCGCCAGCCGGCCCATGCCGATCAGGCAGATGGCGCGGCTGTGCTCGCTCTCGCGGCGCTCGTTCTCGTCGACCGCGCGGGCGAGCGCGCCGTCATAGGCGACCAGAGCCTCGCCGAGACGGCCGAGATGGGAGTGCGCGTAGCCCAGATTGTGATGCAGCCGCGCGAAATCCGGATCGAGCCGAATGGCCTCCTGGTAGAAGACGAGGCTCTCTTCGACGCGCCCGTTCTCGGCGAGTACGGTGGCGAGCGCGTTCCACAGGATCGCTTCTCCGGGCATGCGGTAGATCGCGGCGCGCAGGGTCTCGATGGCGGTATCGACATGCCCCATGTCGCTCTGCACCGATCCTAGATTGTTGTAGCCCAATGGCGAATCCGGACAGGCGCCGATATAGAGCTGGAACATCTTCGCCGCGCCGTCCACGAGCTGCAGGTTCCAGGCGGCGAGGCCCAGATTGATCAACAGTTCGGGATCGTCCGGGTCGAGCTGGAAGGCCCGCTCATAGGTGACGAGCGCCTTGTGTTGATGGCCCATGCGCTGAAGCGCCATGGCGAGCAGGTGAAAAGCCTTGGCATTGGCGTCGTCGGTTTCGGTGGCGTCGAGCGCGAGCTGGCCGGCGCGCGCCAGATCGCCCTTCTGCCAGGCCTTGATGGCGCGCTTGAGCACGGCGTTCGATTTGCGGCGCTGCTCGGCGGCCTCGAACTCCTCAGCCAGCCGCTCGAGCTTGGCCAGCGCCGCCAGCCGCGCATCCATGCCGGTCATCGCCGGAAGGCTCAATTGGGGCGCGAGCGCGGCCATGCGGAAAACCCTCGTTGCGGAACGTCCATCAAAGCGCGCGCATGCTTAAGCAGCAGTGAACGCGACAATGAAAAGCGCCAGCACTTTGTTAACCGTGGCGGGGTAATGTGCGCCCACGACTTTGGAGGGCCGAATGCCGCTCAAGCTGTCGCTCAAGCCGGGCGAAAAATTCGTGCTCAATGGCGCGGTGCTCGCCAATGGCGACAAGCGCATCAGCCTGGTGCTGCAAAACAAGGCCTGCGTGCTGCGCGAGAAGGACATCCTGCAGCCCGCCGATGCGACCACGCCGGCGCGGCGCATCTATCTGCCGATCATGATGATGTATCTCGATGCCGAGAACTTCGAGGAATACTACACCGAGTTCGCGCTGCGGATGACCGAGTTCATGGGCGCCATCCAGACCCGCGCCGTGCTCGCTTCCTGCATCGAGATCAGCCGCGATGTCGCCAACGGCGCCTATTACAAGGCGCTCATGGGCTGCCGCAAACTCTTTGAATTCGAACAGGAACGGTTGAGCTATGACCCTGCAGGCTTACAAGAACACGCAGCGCATTACTGAGGACTCGCGCACCACCGAATACAGGCTGTTCGGACAGGTCACCGGGGCCCTTATCGACGCGCAGAGGAACGGCGAGCAGGGCTCGCCGCTGATCGACGCGGTCGACTGGAACAAGAAGCTGTGGCGCACGCTGGCGGCCGATTGCATGGACGAGCGCAACCGGCTGCCCGAGGGCGTGCGCGCCCAGATCATCTCGCTCTCCCTCTGGATCGCGAAATATTCGCGCGCCGTGACCCGCGAAGGCGCCTCGCTCGATCCGCTGATCGAGGTCAACCGCAACATCATGCAGGGCCTGCAAGGCGCGGCCTGAACTGCCGCGCGGCAAGTTCTGCCCATGGTTAACGGACGGTTGATTTTCAAATCTCGAAACAAATACAGCAGGTTATACGGTCAAGTTTTGGTTCCTTCGGTGGCACGGCGGTTGCGATGGCTTCAGCCGGCACCGCCAGGACGGAAGGGACGACCGACATGCTGAGCGTCAACACCAACACCGGCGCGATGGTCGCGCTGCAATATCTCAACGACACCCAGGCCCAGCTTGCCCAGACCCAGAACGCGGTCGACACCGGGCTCAAGGTCTCGTCCGCGAAGGACGACGGCGCGGTCTACGCCATCGCCCAAAACATGCGCGGCGACATCGCCGGCTACACGGCCGTCACCGACAGCTTGAACCGCGGCATGTCGGCGATCGACGTGGCGATGTCCGCAGGCCAGTCGATCTCCGACCTCTTGGTCGAGATGAAGACCAAGGCGCTGGCGGCATCCGACACCTCGCTCGACACCGCGAGCCGAGCGGCGATGAACCAGGATTTCGTCGCCTTGCGAGACCAGATCACGACCATCGTCAAGAATGCGGTGTTCAACGGCTACAATCTGGTCGACGGCTCGACGCTGCAGATCACCGCGCTCGCCTCCGCCGACGGCACGCGCCACATCACCACTGCGGCGGAGAACATGACCCTCTCCGGCTCGGTCGTGACCATTTCAACGGCCGCCTCGATCGCCACCCAGACCGGCGCCTCGACCATGGTGGCCGCGATCCAGACTTCTTTGCAGAACGTCGATGCCGCGCTGGCCAAACTCTCGGCCGGCTCGAAGAAGTTCTCGATCCAGCTGGGCTTCGCCTCCAAGCTTTCCGACACGCTGACCACCGGGGTCGGCCATCTCGTCGATGCCGACATGGCCAAGGAGAGCGCGATGCTCCAGTCGCTGCAGGTCAAGCAGCAGTTGGGCGTGCAGGCGCTGTCGATTGCCAACCAGTCGCCGCAATACCTGCTGTCGCTGTTCAAGTAGGATCGTCTTCGGCCCTTCGTCCTGCGGCAGCAGCGGATGAAGGGCCCCGATTTACCCGCCATTCGATTAGACTTTGAGGCAAATTCTGCCGCGTTCCCGGCAAGAATTGCCGCTTAATAGGTAAATCCTGCCGGGATTAACTGTGCGGGCGCAATTTCGCCCCGGTCATATTTTCCGCCTCGCCCTCGGAATCGAGAGTTAGAGATTCCCTAACGCGCTCCGGCACGCCGGTTGCTCTTGCCTTCACAGGGCAAAACGCCCTTGAGCAAAACGCTCGAAACAACGGAGGCAAGAATGCTTAGCGTCAACACCAACAACGGCGCCATGGTTGCGCTGCAGTACCTGAGCCAGACCCAGGCTCAGCTGTCGAAGACCCAAAGCGCCATCAACAGCGGCATGAAGGTCTCGTCCGCGAAGGACGACGGCGCCGTCTACGCCATCGCCCAGAACATGCGCGGCGATGTCGCCGGCTATTCGGCGGTCACCGACAGCCTCAATCGCGGCATGTCGACCGTCGACGTGGCGATGTCGGCCGGTCAGTCGATCTCCGACCTGCTCATCGAGATGAAGACGAAGGCGCTGGCCGCCTCCGACACTTCGCTCGACACCGCAAGCCGCGCGGCGATGAACCAGGATTTCGTCGCGTTGCGCGACCAGATCACGACCATCGTCAACAACGCGGTGTTCAACGGCTACAACCTGGTCGACGGTTCGACGACCCAGGTCACCGCTCTGGCCTCGACCGACGGCTCGCGCCGCATCACGGTCGCTGCCGAAAATCTGAGCCTGTCGGGCTCGATCGTGACGGTGTCCACCGGCGCGTCGATCTCCACCCAGGCTGCGGCTTCGACGATGGTGGCGGCGTTGCAGACCTCGCTCACCAATGTCGACTCCGCTCTGGCGAAACTGTCGTCCGGCTCGAAGAAGTTCTCGATCCAGATCGACTTCGCCCAGAAGCTGTCGGACGCTCTCACCAGCGGCATCGGCAACCTGGTCGACGCCAACATGGCCAACGAAAGCGCGATGCTGCAGTCCTTGCAGGTCAAGCAGCAGTTGGGCGTGCAGGCGCTGTCCATCGCCAATCAGGCGCCGCAGACCATTCTCTCGCTCTTCCGCTAAGAGCTCGGCGGCGGATCCCGGCAAGAGGATCCGCCGCCGCTTGGCGAAAGGGCGTGAGCCGGAACACCGGCTGCGCCCCGGGGCGTCAGGAACAAATGGTTGGGAAAATGCGAAACGGGCGAGGCAAACCTCGCCCGTTTCGTCTTGTCATCCAGGAAACGAAATCGCCAAACCGCCTAGAGTCCGAGATGGCGGACCAGGGCCGTCACCACGCGTTCGGCGTCATCGACATCCATGGCGGCGGAAAGCGGCAGGCTCAGCGCCTTGGCGTAGTAGAGATCGGCGCCGGGCAGCGTCGCCGGGAAGCGTTTGGCGAAGTAGGGCTGGCAGTGCAGCGGCACGTAGTGCACCTGGGTCCCGATACCGTCGGCCGCGAGCGCCCGCATCAGCGCTGCGCGCGTGATACCGGCCGCCTTGAAATCGATGCGCGCGACATAGAGGTGCCAGGCCGGAAGGCATTGGCGCGTACGGGCGAGAGTCTTGATGACGGGCGCATAGGGTTGGAGCATTGCGTCATAGGCCGCCACCACCGCCCGGCGCCGCGCCAGGAAGCGCTCGAGCTTGCCCAATTGCGAGAGCCCCAGCGCGCACTGGATGTCGTTGGCGCGCCAGTTGAACTCCGGCCGGACCAGTTCGTAGTACCATGGATTGGCGCGGCCGTCCGCATCGAAGGCCTGTTCGGCGGCCGTGAAATCTTCGGCGTCGCGCGTCATGCCGTGATTGCGCGCGCGCTGCAAGCGCCGGGCGATTTCGGGATCGTTGGTGGTGACCGCACCGCCCTCGCCCATCGCGATGGCCTTGACGGGATGGAAGGAAAAAACGCTGAGGTCGCAGAGCGCGTTGCTGCCGATGCGGCTCTGACCGCCGCGACCGGCATAAGAGGCGCCGAGCGTGTGGCAGGCATCGTCGACGATTCGAAGCCGGTTGATGCGTGCCACGGCCGCGATCTCTTCCAATGCGCCGCACTGGCCGTTGAGGTGGACGTTGAACACGGCGTCCGCCTTGCCGGCGCGCGCCAGCGCGTTGCTCAATGTCTCGGGAGTCATCAATCCGGTGTTCGGGTCGACATCGGCGAAGACGATCTCGGCGCCGTTCAGGTGCGGCGCGCTGGCGGTGGCGAGAAAGGTGATGGCGGGAACGACGACTTTCGTGCCTGGCCCCAGATCGAGCGCGCGCGCCGCCATGTGGAGCGCCGCCGTCCCATTGGCACAGACCACGGCGTGACGGGCGCCGACATGCTCGGCGAGCGCTTTCTCGAAGCGTGCGACGGCCGGACCGGTGGTGAGATAGTCGCCGCGCAGCACCTCGGCCACCGCGGCGATGTCGTCCTCCTCGATGAGCTGACGGCCATAGGGAAGGAAGGCCTGCGCCGCCAGCCGGGGCTTGAATGCAGGTGCGCTCACGCGAAGGCCTGCGCCAGAAGCAGCTGAAGCCCGCGCGCGTCCAGTTGTTCGGGATTTCTGTCGCTCGAATAGGCGAAGCCCTCCGCCACGGGCCTGGCCCCGCGGTTGAGATAGGCTTCGCGCGCGGCCTCTGCGAAACTCGCCAGGATCACATAGCGATCCTCCAGTTCGACGGTCCAGCGCGAATCGTCGGCCGGGATCATGGTCTCGTGCAGCTTCTCGCCCGGGCGGATGCCGACCACCTTCTGACCCAGGGCCGGACAGATCGATCTGGCCAGATCGGTGACGGTGGTCGACGGAATCTTTGGAACGAAAATCTCGCCGCCGCGCGACAATTCCATGCTCGAGAGCACGAAATTCACGCCCTGGTTCAAGGTGATCCAGAAACGTGTCATGCGAGGATCGGTGATCGGGATGTTTTCGGCGCCCTCGGCGGCGAGCTTGCGGAAGAACGGGACGACGCTGCCGCGCGAGCCGAAGACGTTGCCGTAGCGCACCACGGAAAAACGCGTGCCGTCGGCGCCTGCGAGATTGTTGGCAGCCACGAAGATCTTGTCGGAGGCAAGCTTCGAGGCGCCGTAGAGATTGACCGGATTGGCCGCCTTGTCGGTCGAGAGCGCGATCACCTTGCGCACGTTTCGTCTAAGCGCGGCGTAGACCAGGTTCTCGGCTCCGAAGACGTTGGTGCGGATGCATTCGAAGGGATTGTATTCGGCGGTCGGCACCTGTTTCAGCGCGGCAGCATGGATGACGTAGTCGATGTTGTTGAGCGCGAGTTCCAGCCGGTCGCGGTCGCGCACATCGCCGATGAAATAGCGCATGAAGGAATGGCGCTCCATCGGGAAGAGCTGCTGCATCTCGTATTGCTTGAGCTCGTCGCGCGAATAGATCACCAGCCGGCGCGGCTTGTAATTCGCGATCACGCTCTGGACGAAGTGCTTGCCAAAGGAGCCTGTGCCGCCGGTGACGAGGACCGATTTGTCGTTGAGGTCCAGCCAGGGCTGGGTGAAGTCGCGGATGCGCGGTGGTTGGGCCGGCGGCGGAGGGGTACGATCGTCGGTATCGCTGACGGCGAGGTAGATCTTCTTGGCCCGCGGACTCATGCCTGCTCCGGTCCCTTCGTTGACGCCGTATGGTTACAGAACAGGGTTAAGAAGCGGCTTACGCGGCGCCCACGGCGAAGCGGTAGCGCCGCGGACCTTCGCGCAAGGCCGTGGGCTTGCGGGTGTCGTCGAGCTCGAGCGCGGAGAGCACGAACTGGCAGAACAGGCTGCCGCCGATGCACCGATGGGTCAGCATGCCGAGCAGCGGCGCGGTGCTGCGGTCGACCTCGATGCGCAGCCGGGTCGCGCCGTCGCCGATCTCGGCCCAGCCTTCAGTCATGCCCAGACCATGCGATGCCGAAACCAGGAACGATACCGGCACGCCGTGATCGACCTGCTGCCCCGCAAGCGCAAAAGTTTCCGGGTCCTTACCGCCATTGTGCGTCGTCAAGGACAGCTTCGACCAATCAAAGGCGTCGGGAAGCAAAGTGAAGTGACCGAGCCGCAGGCTGCCGCGTCCGAGATCGGCCCAGTCAAGGCTGACCTCGAACTCGACTCGCGGCCGGTCGCCGCAAAAGCGCATGAGCTTCTCGATGGGACCTTTGGGGGTCTCGATCCGCGCCCGTGCCAGCGTATCACCGTCCGCGCCCCAGATCCGGGCCTCGCCGAGTTCAAGATCGGTGATCTTGTGCTCGCCCGGAGCCTCGAACACGCAGTCGCCGGTGTACCAGTCCGCTTGGATATGGATGTCGTCGAAATGGCCGTGCGGCAGTGAGCCGAGCGCGGCTCCTGCATGCGGCGCAAAGCGCAGCGAGGTCAAAGCGAGGCCGCGCCGACGGTCGAGCTGTGCCGAAATCTGTGGCGTGACGATCGTCACATGACGATCGGAGATGGCTTCGCCGAGGGGAACGGGCGCTAAGGTTTCCTCCGCCGTTCCCCAACGCCGTTCCGCCCCGAGGAGGCGACGGGTGAACGCCTGCCAGCGCTTCTCGGTGATATGGGTGCGGAAATCGCTGGACCAGAGATAACAAAGCTCCTTCCAGTCGGCGTCAGGGTCGCTGCACATGCCGTCGTAGATTCGCTGGCACGCGGCATTGATGGCGACGTCGTCGCGACCGCTGACGGCCCAGCGCGAGAGATTGTATTTGCGCTGTTTTTTGACCGGCACGGGACACGCGGCGCTCTCGAGCCTGAGCGGCTGGCGCCTGACAGCCGGCAGAAGGCTGGACGGCTTGACCAGGTTAAAGTCGTCGCTCGCATGCAGAGCGGCGAAGGCCTGCTCCAACCGTTCCCATTCGCTCGTCGCCGATGGCGCTTCCTCGGTGCGATAGCGGCCGGGCCGGAAGTCGAAGATCTCGGCATCGTTGGAGTAGCAGCACAGCGCGCGCGGCACTTCGCCTAGGCGCTGCCGGAAGAAATCGAGCCATGCCGCGAGTGCGATATCGCCATGCGCCAGGCGCTGGAGCTTTTGGAATGCGACCGTGTTGGTCCACAACAGCGGTATGGTGCGTCCATCGCTACCCAGCGCCCGCTCGACGCGATAGCGCGTTTCGGCTGGCCATTCGGGATGATAGGCGGACGGATTGTCCCAATCCATCAGCACACCGCGATAGCCGGCATTGAGATAGAGACCGACCAGGCCGCCGGACCAAGCCTGCTCGTTGACCAGTGCCAGCGCGGGCTTCACCCCCAGCAGCCGCTGATAGACCTCATGGCCGAGCGCGAGATTGGCCTCGGTGACGCGCGCGGGCACCAGCGGCGCGATGATCTGCGCATAGCCCGAGCCGACGAACTCGACCTTGCCCGCCTGGATCAGCGCTTGCAGCTTTTCGATCCAGAGCCGATCGCGCGACACGATCTCTTCCAGGGTGAACCCGCTCGCCTCGATGGCGATGGGTCCGCAGCGTTCGGCCAAGCGCAGCAGCGGCCAGTAACAGCGCTCGATCACCTGGCCGCGCTGTTCTTCCTCGATCGACGAGAAGGCGAGGTTGAGATGGAACAGCGCATAGAGCGTCAACGTGGCCGTCGACTGGCGCAATTCCCGCGAGAAGACCGGCGCGTTCATGCGACCTCGAACGTAAGTCGCGCCAATGCATCGTTGGCGACCTTGAGCGCGGCATCGCGCGAGGGGCCGGTCGCCAGAACCATCGCAGCCGATGGCCGTTTGTCGCCCGCCGGCGCGATCACGTCTCCGGGCCGCGCGGTGACGACGAGCTCGGCGACGCCATCGACGCTGCGGGCTTCGTCCGCGCCCTTGACGGCGACGACGCGGCCAGGCCTTGGAAAGGCGTAGCGCTGCACCACCGGCACAAGGGCCTTGGGCTCCAGCTCGTCGGCCGCGATCGTCTCGCCCAAGGCCTGACGGATAGCGCAGCCGACGAAATCGACTCCGGTGTTGAGCGGGATCTCGCGCGTGCAAAAGAAGCCGCCGGAAAGCCGCGCCGCCAATTCGATTACATAGGGCTGGCCTTCATGGACCACGATGTCGCCCTTCACCGTCCCGTCCGTGACGCCAAGCGCGGCTGCCGCACGCGCGACCACCTCCTTGACGCGGGACTGAACATCGTCGGGAAGTGCGCTCGGCAGGTCGCCGCCGTTTTCGACGAAGAACGGCGCATAGGCCTCGAGATGTTCATAGTTGCGGTCGGAAAACCCCGGCGTGGAACAGCGTCCGCCGATCACAATGGATTCGGTCGAAACCTGTGGACCGGCGAGGTATTGTTCGACCATCACGCGCTGGGTCGGCGAGTGGCTTTGCGCGAGGCGGAAGGCCGCGGCGAGATCCTGCACGTGGCTGACGCGCTGCACGCCGCGCGATCCGCGGCTGTCAACCGGCTTGATCACCAGATCGCGGCCGCGCTCGACGGCGATGCGCTGCAGGGCCTGCACTGTGTCGACGGGTGCGAACCATGGCACCGGCACGCCGCAGGCCGCGAAGCGCTGTTTCATGGCGAGCTTGTCGCTGGCAAGTTCCGCGCTGGCGCGCGAGATGGCGCCGAGGCCGAGCCGCTCGGCCACCACCGCCACTGTCATCGGCGCGTCGGCGGCGACGCAGATGACGCCGTCGATCTTGCGGATCTTGCGGCTGTATCGGGCCGCAGCGGCGGCGGTTTCATCGGGTCCGTAGACGTCGGCGATCAGGCAGGAATCGGCGAATGCAAATGCGGGCGCTTGCGGATCGCGGTCGGAGACGACGACGTAAAAGCCGAGTTCCTTGGCGCGGCGCGCCGCGTCGGCCGCCTCGATGCCGCCGCAGACGATGAGGATCGTTTTCTGCATCAGAAATAGAGCCCGCCATTGACGTTGATCGTCTGCGCCGTGACGTACGACGACGCGCCGGAGCTCAGGAACACCACCGCGTCGGCAACTTCGCGGGCCGTGCCGAGACGCTTCAGAAGGATCGCTTCGGCCGCCTTCTGCACCGCAGGAGCGGCAAGACCCGCATCGGCCATGTCGGAAGCGATGAGCCCCGCGGCAACGACGTTGGAGCGCACGCCCGAAGCGGCCCCGAAGCGCGCTATGACCTGCGACAGCGATATCAGACCGGCTTTGGATGCCGCATAGTGCGCCGTGCGCGGGCCGCCATACTGACCGCTCACCGATCCGATATGGACGATGCTGCCGCCGCCCGCTTCCTTCAGCAGCGGCAGGAACACCTGCGCGCAGAGGAAGGGACCTTTGAGATTGGTCGCGAGCACGCCGTCCCAATCGGCTTCCTCGATCTTGTCAAAATCGGTCGGCTTGTTGATGCCGGCATTGTTGACGAGAATGGAGACCGGACCGAAGGCGCGCGCGTCCCGGGCCACGGCTACGATGCTGGCGCGATCGGTCACGTCCATCGGCAGCGCCAGCGCGCGGCGGCCCATGGCCTCGATGTCCCGAACGACGCCATCGGCGTCGGCGCGGCGCTCGCGATAGGTGAGGATGACATCTGCGCCGGCTTCGGCGAGCGCGAGCGCGATGGCCCGTCCGATGCCGCGGCTGGCGCCGGTGATGACCGCATTGCGGCCGTGAAGCGAGAAGCGGTTCATTATGCGGCCCTCTTGCGCGCGATGGCCTTCTTCGCGGCCTCGACAATGCCGCCCGAGCCGATGCCGAAGAGCACGGCCAGTTCCTCCGGCTCTCCCGACGCGCCGAAAACGTCCCTCACGCCGACGAACTCGATGGGACAGGGACGCGTGGCCGCGAGCGCCTCGGCGACTGCCCCGCCCAATCCACCATTGATATTGTGATCTTCGGCGGTGACGACGCAGCCGGTTTCTTCGGCGCAGCGCGCCAGCAGAACCGTGTCGATCGGCTTGATCGTCGGCATGTTGACGACGCGAACGGCGACGTCCTGGGATGCAAGCTGTTCCGCCGCCTCCAGGGCGCGCGCGACCTCGACGCCGCACGCGACTACGGTGACATCGGTGCCTTGGCGCAGCACTTGGCCTTTGCCGATCTCGAAGCGATGATCCGCGCCGAAGAGCCGTTTGGCGGGACTACGCCCGGTTCGCATATAGACCGGACCGTCGAACTCCAGAATTGCGCGCGTCGCCAGGGCCGTCTCGATCGGATCGGCGGGCGAGATCACGGTCATGCCCGGTATGGCGCGGAACGCGGCGAGATCTTCCAGGGCCTGGGCCGAGGCGCCGTCGGGTCCGACGTCGAGGCCCGGATGGCTAGCGACGATCTTGGCGTTGCGACGGCTATAGGCGAGCGACAGGCGCGCCTGCTCGATGGCGCGCAGACAGAACACCGCGAATGTCGTGACCACGGGAAGCATGCCCACCGCCGCGAGCCCGCCGGCCGCCGCCATCATGTTCTGCTCGGCGATGCCGAACTGCAGGAAGCGCTCGGGATGGCTCTTTCGGAAATGATGCACACCGGTGCCGCCCGCGATATCGGCATCGAGCACCACGAGATTGGGAAACTCGCGCGCCAGCTCCGACAACGCCTTGCCGAACGACTCACGCAAGGAATCGCCGCTGGTGCCGATCAGCGCCGGCGCTTCAGACCCCATCGAGATACTCCCGGATTTCCTTGCGGTTGGCGCCTAGGCCCTCGAGGGCTTCTTCCGCCTGGGCGCGCGTCAGCTTCACGCTGCCATGCCAGGCCGGCATGTTTTCCATATACGCGACGCCCTTTCCCTTGATCGTATTGGCGATGATGACGCTCGGCCGCTCGCGCGTGGCGCCCGCGCGGCGGAAGGTCCTGAGCAGGGCCGCGATATCGTGGCCGTCGATCTCGGCGACCGCCCAATCGAAGGCACGCCATTTCGCGCTCAGCGGCTCAAGACGCATGATCGCGTCGTTGCGCGCGTCGCTCTGCAGCTTGTTGTAGTCGATGATGGCACAGAAATTATCGAGCTTGTGATGCGCCGCGCACATCGCCGCCTCCCAGACCTCGCCCTCCTGCAGCTCGCCGTCGCCGAGCAGCGCGTAGACTCGCGCGCAGGAATTGCGCAGCTTGAGGCCCATCGCCATGCCGAGCGCGACCGAGAAGCCCTGGCCGAGCGAACCGGTGCTGGTCTCGACGAATGGCAGGTCGCGCACATGCGGATGGCCGTGGAACGGGCTGCCGATCTTGCGCAGTGCCAGCGCCGCGGTTGCGTCGCAATAGCCATGATGGGCGCCGATAGCATAGAGCGCCGGCGCGGCATGGCCTTTGGAGAGCACGAAGCGGTCGCGGTCGGGATCGGCGACGGTGTTGGGCCAGAGATTGAGCTCGGCGCCGAACAGCGCCGCGAGAATGTCGGCACAGGACAATGCGCCGCCAGGATGGCCGGAACCGGCGCGATAGATCGCCGCGATCGTGTGCCGGCGCACGAAGCGCGCGGCGCGCTCGATCTCGACTTCGAGATCGCGGGCCGGTGTGGGCTTTTGTTGCGCAGGCGCGGCGATGACGGCTTTGGGCGTGAAGGCCATGAGGATTTCCTAGGCTGCCATACGCGGTTCCGCGCGGGCGATGAGTTCGCTGAAGATCAGGATTCTGGCGTGCGGCGCGCGCGAGCGCGCCTCGCGCACGATCTCGCTCGCGAAGTCTCGAGACATCACGGCGACCGTGGCGACATCGGCGGCGGCGAGCTCGTCGGCGCCAGCGAGCGCGCAGCCGAAGCGTTCGGGCACGTGCACGCGCAGATGCGTGTCGATGACCAGCCGCGCGCATCTGGGGTCGAAGCCGCCATGCACGACCAGGCTGTCGAACAGCCGTCCGGCGCCCCAAATGGCGAGTCCGGTGGGCGCGAGCTGCGCGAGTTCGGCGGCGATGCGTTTCAGCGACTGCAGGTTATGCGAGCGCGTCGCCTGGTAGTGCGCCAACAAGGCGCAGGCGCGCGGCGCCTCGGACAAATCCGTGACGCCGCTGTCGTGGTGGGAGGATTTGCGCGCGACCAGCAGGAGATTGGACGAATCAGCGCGATCGGGCGCTTCCACGATCTCGAAGCCCGCACGCTGCACCATCCGGACCAGCGTATTGGCCGAGAAGTGATAGAGATGTTTGTCGATGAACCATTCCTCGACGATGTCCGGGCTGGCGAGAATGGCGATGTTCGGCGCGTCGAGGATCAGAAGCCCGCCGTCCTTCAACACCCGGTGGTGATCGGCAAGGGTGCGCGCGGGATGCGCCAGATGTTCGATCGTATGGCAGGAGTGGACGACATCGAAGCGCCCACTCTCCAAGGCCGCGTCCTCGATGCGGGCCCGGATCAATTCCGTTCGCGGCGAACTTCCGCAGGATTGCGCCACCCGCTCGTCGGGCTCAATGGCAACGAGAGTCGCCTCGTGCGCCGTTTCAAGCAGCGCCTTGGCGAAACTGCCGCGGTTCGAGCCGACGTCAAGGACCGAGAGCGCGCGCGAAAGGTCGCCATGCCGCGCCAGCGCCGCCATGGCCGCTTGGGTGCGGAAACCCTTGCCATAGCGCACATTGCCCCAATCGGCGCCGCTGGACACCGCGGCCGGCGCGCGCTCGGCACGGTCGGCGCGTGGCAGGCTCTGCACTAGACCGCAATGCGCACAAAGATGGACGGTAATGCCGCGACTTGTGCCTTCCGGCCGATAGAGGGGTTCGAGGTCGCTTTCGCCGCACAGTTCGCACAGATCGCGCATCGCAGTGTCCCGGAAGGAGGCGGTAACCATCATCCCCCGGACACGCTTAATAATTCACTACGTACTCTTCGCGCCCTGCATAGCCGAGACGCTCCATCATCGGCACGGCGATGCGGGAGAAAATTTCGCGCTCGCTGTCGGTCAGCGGCCGGTCTTCGGGACGGTTGACATTGTGCGGGCGCAGAAAACCTTCGAACTGCCGGTCCGACCACGGAAGTTCCAGGAACCCGAACAGGCGGCGCGCTTCTTCGGCCGAGGCGACAAGGTCTTCGAGCCGCACGAAAAGCCGCCGCCGCGTGGGAAGTCCGGCGAGCGCCTGGAGGATGACCCGATTGATTTCCATCCAATGCCAGGCGATGCGCCCGAACTGGTTCAGGCCGGCAAAAGCGTCATGCCAGGGATCGCCGGGCTTAGGCTGCGGCCACCAATATTTCTTTTCCGGCGGCGGAGGTCCCGCCTCGCCGCGCAAATGTGCAGCCAGCGCCCCGGTCGAATGCGCGTCGTAGCACTCGTCCGCAAGCTTGCGGAAATAGGAGCCGGCCACCTTTCGCCCATCGCGCACCAGGTGGACGAACTTCGCCTCTGGGACCAATTGCGCCAGTTCCGGGATCAGCCAGGAAAGCTTGTTGGACGAGTCGCCCCAGTGACCGGCCTGCGACCAGGCGATCGCCGCGCCCTGGGTCTGCGCCAGGGTTTCCAGCGCTTCCTGCGAGTCCACGAGGCCTTGATATCGCCGTACGGCAAGTGGCTGAACAATGTTCACCATGTACTCGTGGTGGACCTCAACGCCGTTCGCTGCCGCGAGTGCCTTGTGTAGCATCGCCGTTCCCGAGCGGCCGCTGGAGACGACAAAAAACGCCTTCGTGGTCTTGCTCATGTCCCGCCGAGGTCCTGCGTTAACCGTCTCTTAGCCAGACCGGCTTTAGATTCGGTTAAGGACAAACAGGGCCCCTGTCATGGCATCGCCGCCGCTGTTCATCGCCGAGGCCTCCAGCAATCACGGCCGGGACCTCGGGCGTGCGCTGGGTTTCGTCGATGCCGCGGCCGATGCCGGTGCCGACGCGGTCAAGTTCCAGCTTTTCCGCATCGAGCGCATGTTCGCGCCAGAGATCCTCAGCCGCAGCGCCAAGCACCGCGCGCGGCGCGAATGGGAGCTGCCGCTCGGGCATTTGGCGCCCCTCGCCGAGCGCTGCCGGGCGCGCGGCATCCGGTTTTCCTGCACGCCCTTCCACCTGGAAGCGGTGGCCGACCTCGAACCCTTCGTCGATTTCTACAAGATCGCGTCCTACGAGCTTTTGGTCGATGCGCTGCTGCAAGCCTGCGGGCGCACGGGAAAGCCGATCGTGCTGTCGACCGGCATGGCGCGCATGGACGAGATCGTGCGTGCGGTCGATGTGCTGCGCGGCGCCGGCGCGCGCGATGTTACGCTCCTGCATTGCGTCTCCGCCTATCCGACGCCGAGCCAAGAAGCCAATCTCTCGGCCATTGAATCGATCCGCGCTGCCACCGGCTGCGCCGTCGGCTGGTCGGACCACACGCGCAGGCCGGCGGTGATCGAGCGCGCCGTCAACCGCTGGAATGCGGCGGCCGTGGAATTCCATCTCGACCTGGACGGCAGCGGAGCCGAATACGCCGCCGGCCATTGCTGGCTGCCGCGGGAGATCGCACCGGTGATCGCCGGCATCCGCGAAGGCCTCGGCGCAGACGGCACCGGATTCAAAGGGCCGCAGCCCTCGGAAGCCGAAGACCGCGACTGGCGCGCCGATCCCGGCGACGGCATGCGGCCCCTGCGCCACATCCGCGCGCAATGGGTGGCGGCGGCATGAGCGCACGCGAACATCTGCGCATCGTTGCCGTGATCCAGGCCCGCATGGGCTCGACAAGGTTGCCGGGCAAGGTGCTGAAGCCGATCGCCGGGCGCCCGCTACTCTGGCACATCATCCACCGCCTCAAGGCCTCCCACCTGATCGAAGATATCGCGGTCGCGACCTCGACCGCGCCGCGTGACGACGCCATCGCCGAGTTCGGCAGGCTCAACGGCGTGCGCGTGATCCGTGGGCCGGAAGACGACGTGCTCGCCCGTTTCGCCTGCGCCGCCGAAGCGCTCGATTGCGACATCATCGTCCGCGTCTCGTCGGATGCACCCTTCATCGATGCGGCATTCGTCGATCATCTCGTCGCAACCCTCATCGAGCAGGACGGCGATTACGTGCTGATGGAGGAAGGCGCCGATTGTGCCCACGAGGGTGTCGACCCCTTCACCCGGCGCGCGCTCGACAAGCTGATGATGGACGCCCATGACGATCCGGTCGCGCGCGAACATGTCACGGGCTATTTCAAGCTCCATCCGGACTTCGTCACGATCGCGCGCGCGAAACCCTACCCGGCTTTGGCGCGACCCGGCGGACGGCTGACAGTCGACACGCCCGACGACCTCGCCTTCGCAGAAGCCATGCATGCCCGGCTCGATGCCAAGGCCGGCGAGGCGTCGCTTGCCGATCTGTTGCTGCTGCTGGAGCGCGAGCCCGCACTGCGCACAAATGCGCATGTACGCCAGAAAGCGCTGGCGGGCGGCGGCCTGGCGTTGATCCGCTGCGATGGCGGAGGCCGCTTCGGCTACGGTCATGTCAAGCGCATGACGGCCCTGGCGCGCGCGCTGCGCGACCGCGAGGGCATCGGCGCGACGTTCGCAGTCCACGGCAGCGAGGACGCCCTTGCACCCATCCGCAACGCCGGCTTCGAAGCGGTGCCAGTGGAAAACGACGGGCGCGCGCTCGAGCGCGAATGCGCGCGCCGCAAACCCGACCTACTCTTGCTCGATTGCCGCGAAGGGCCCCAGACCTTCGAGCTGGGGCGCTGCGGCACGTCGCTGGTCGCGCTGATCGACGATTCTAGTGCGCGGCGCCTTGCCGGCGACGTTGCGTATTATCCGCCGGTGCCGCAGGCGGAAGCGCTGGACTGGAGCGGTTCGCGCTGCATCCCGAAAATCGGCTGGGAATGGGCCCTCCTGGGAACCGCGCAAGGAGGCGTACGGCCCAAGGCTCTGTCGCCGCGGCCGACCCTGCTGGTTTCGTTGGGTGGCAGCGATCCGCAGGGCCTGACCTTGCGCGCGGCGCGAGCGCTCGCCGCTCTCGATCCGGTGTTCCGCGCACGTTTTGTCATCGGGCCCGGCATGGCCGAGCGCGAGAAAGTGGCGGCACGGATCGCGCGGCTCAAATCCAATTTCGAAACGGTAGAAGGTGCCGACGATCTTGCGACGGAATTTGCCAGCGCCGATCTGGCGCTCGCGGCGTTCGGTGTCACGGCCTATGAGCTGGCGGCCTTCGGCGTGCCGGCACTTTATCTCTGCCTGAGCGAAGATCACGCATTGTCGGCCTCTGCTTTCGAATATGCCGGGATGGGAATTTCGCTCGGCCTCGCGGACGAGGCAGCCGAGGATCGCATCGCACGTGCTGTGACGGCGCTGCTTTCCGATTCCGGACGGCGGCGAGAGATGCGGACGGCCGGGCTGATGACGGTGGATGGCCAGGGCGCGGCACGCATCGCAGCCGATCTGGCCACCGAGCTCGCGCTCAGGCGTGCGGCGCCGATCGCGCGCCGAGCAGCGACAGCGCCCGGCTGAAGGCGTCGTCCCAATCTCCGCGGATCTTCGGCGCCGCCACCGTACAAGCAGGCGCGAAAGGCTCGAAGTCGCAGCCGAAGCTCGTCCAGCTCGAATCGCGCACGATTTTGCAGGTGGGAACGTCCGCTGCGGCCGCGAGCCACGATACTGCGGTCGGCGCGCTGACGACGGCATCGAGTGCCGACAGCATCGCGCAACTGCGATCGATTTCGTGCTTCTGGTCGAGGCCTTGCGGCACCACGACTTCCTTGCCGCTCAGCACAGTGAGTTCCGCGATCTCGTCCGGTGTCGCATCGTACTGCACCGAAACGATGGTGTCGTCCAGGCCACGCGCGAACTTGGCCCAGGCCGCGAGCGGCGCGAACTGCACGGCCCGTCCACCGCCCAGTTTGCCGCTGCGCCAACACAGCCCGATGGCGGGTCCAGGTCCAAATACTCCGCGCCAGCGTGCGGTTTCCGCGGCATCGGGCACCAGATAGGAATGGGGACGCCGAAAGCGCTCGAGCGCGGGGCGCAGGAATTTCGCCACGCTTCCCATTTCGATCGCAGCATTGGCGCCGCCCAACGCTTTCAACCAGCCAAAGCGCGTGCGCGCCGTGCCGACGGTGGTTTGCGCATCCCAGGCATGGACCGTCACTGTCGGGAAGGACCGCTGGAACAGAGTGACCAATCTCGGCTCGCATTCAAGGATCACACGGGCCTGCTCCGCCAATTCCGGGATCTGGCTCGCGAACATGATCTGATCGCCGATGCCCTGCTCGGCCGTCACCATCAGCACCAAACCCTTGCGCAATTTGCCGTCCCATCGCCGCAAGCCGTGGTTCGCCATCGGGACCTTGCCCCTGAGTCTCAGTCGCGCTTCGTAGTCGCGCCAGCCTTGCGCGAGATTGCCTTGGAGCAGGTGCAGAACCGCGCGATTGAGTCGGGCCTGGGGATCGGCGCCATGCTTGAGCGCACGGTCGTAGAGCGCAAAGGCTTCGTCGGCGTTGCCCTTGTCGGCAAGCAGATCGGCGCGATTGACGAGCGCGGCCACGCAATCCGGCTTGAGCGCCAACACGCGTTCGAAACAGCGTTCGGCGTCGCCATCGGCCCCCGTCTCGCGATGCAGCCCACCCAGCGTCAACCACAATTCATGACTTTGCGGATTGTCCTGAAGCGCGGGCGCCAGCAGGGCGTAGGCCGCATCGAAGCGGCCTTGGGCGCGCAGCAGATTGACAAGGTTGACGAGGGCTTCGATGCGCGCGGGATCCGCCCGAAGCACACGGCGGAAGAACATCTCCGCCGGCTGCGGCATGTCGAGGTCGCGCGCGGCGTTGCCGAGCGCGAACAGGACACGCACGTCGTCCGGCGCCCGCACCAGCGCCCGCTCGAAGCTGTCGATGGCCTCGGCAAGCGCGCCGCGCGCGGCGAGCGCAAGGCCGTGACGGTAAGGGTCCATGGCCGTTTCTCGCGCGGCCGTCGTTAAGACCGTGTTAAGCACGCTGCCAAACGCGCTTAGCAGGACCTTAAACTCCCTCATTGATGATGGCGGCGCTATGAGCGCACCGTTGGTCCCGCTGACGAGTTTCGATCCCTCGACCTTGCTCGGCTATTACCAGTCCAGGCTGCCGGTCGCCCCGCAGCAGAGCTTGAGCGCGACCGCGGCGAAGACCAACAGTGCCACCGCGCACGACGCGCTTCCGTGGGAATCGACCCCGCCGGACAAACAGGCGCGCGATGCCGAAGTGCTTTCGGCCACTAGCATTCTCGACACCCGCAAAGTGCCGTTGAGCGCCACCAGCGCCGATGCCAAGACCGAGGAGGACAACCAGAAGCTCTTCTCCCTTTACAGCGCGGTCAACAACCTCTCCTATCTCGCCGGCATGGCGCACCGCGACGGCATGACGACGGGCCAGCTTGCCGGCTTCAACAGCCGGTTCCAATCCGGATTACAACAGCTTCGCGATTTCGTCGCGAAGACCAGCTTCAACAACTTCACGCTCCAGGCCACTGCTCCGAGCGCCTCCGCCACGAGCAGCGCGGGTGTCGCCTTCGGCAGCTTCACCTACGGCACGCGCACGCTGACGACGGACGCCAACCAGGGCACCGCGCTTCCCGGACTCGATCCGAGCCAGCGCTTCACCATCACCGTCAAGAAGGGTGACGTCTCCACGGACGTTTTCATCGACCTGTCGCAGGCGAACGGCCCGCTGACGATCGACAACCTCGTTTCCACCGTGAACCGGCAGCTCTCGGCGGCGGGTTTCAGCTCGCGGCTGCACAAGGTGCTGACCAAGGGCACGCTCGACGATCCCAAAACTGCCTCCTACGGCATGCAGGTGGCGCCCGCCGGATCGGAGACGCTGAGCTTTTCATCGCCGGATGCCGCGCCGGCGCTCTACGTGGCGGGCAACAGCGGGTTGGCCGCCGCTACCAGCAAAACCCCGGCGGACCAGCAGGGCCGTCTCGTCAAGCTCGCCGATCTGAGCAGCACGCAGACCGCTTCATTCAGCGCGACGGCACGGCCTACTTCGGGACTCACGACCGCGGCTGCAAGCGTCGTGGACGGCGACGGCAATGTCTATGTCGTGGGCAATGCCACCGGCGATTTCGGCAAGCAGATCAACCAGGCAAGCCAGGACGTCTATATCACCAAGTACGATTCCGCCGGCAACGTCACCTGGACCCGCATGCTGGGGAGCGCGGGCACCGCGTCCGGATACGGTCTGGCGCTCGACCCTTTGGGCGGCGTGGTCGTTTCCGGGTCGACCACCGCGCAACTCGGGACAACCGCAGTCGGAGACGGCAACACCGACAGCTTCGTCGCACGCTACGATGCGAATGGCGGCCAGAGCTGGGTGAAGCAGGTCCAGACCCTCGCCGATAACCAGGCGGCGTCGGTCAGCGTCGACGCATCCGGAAGCATCTATGTCGGGGGCCAGGTCAAGGGTGTGGTAGGCTCCGGCCAGACAAACGGCGGGGGAAGCGATGCCTATCTCGTCAAGCTGGACGCCAAGGGAAACATCGTCGCCGAGCACCAATATGGTAGTTCCGGAAACGACGCCGTCGCTGCCACCGCGGTCACCAGCAACGGTGGACTCATCGTCGCCAGCACGATCAACGGCGATGCCGTGATCTCGAAATATGCCGATGGCGATCTCACGCAGCCCCCCATCTGGCAGAAGGATCTGGGTGCGTTGCAGGCAGGCGGCGCGATCACCAGCATCATAGCCTCCAACGGCCGCATCTATGTCGCAGGAACGACCGCCAATGGCGCGCTCACCGCGAACGGCGAGGCCGCGGTGGCAGTGCCGGGCAGCGGCGGGACCGATGCCTTCGTCGCGGCACTGACCGACAACGGCCAATCCGCTAGCACCGACACCGTGACCTATGCCGGGACGGCGGCGAGCGAACAGGGAAACGCCCTCACCGTCGGCGCCGATGGCACGGTCTATCTTGCTGGAACCACGGGCGGCACCTTCGCCGGCCAAGCGCGCAACAACGCGGCCACCGGCAACCTGTTCGTGAGCGCCATCGCGCGGGACGGCAGCATCGCCTGGACCCGCCAATATGGCGGCGCCGACGGCGCTTCGACGGGGCAGGCGATCGCGTTCGATCCGCAAGGCGCCAGCGTCCTCGATGCGCTCGGCCTGCCGCGCGGCACTCTGACACTGAACCAGACCGTCGATCTGACCCAGGCGACGACACTGCGCGCCGGCGACAGCTTCTCGATCCAGATCCAGGGCGCCACCACCCGCACCGCGAAGATCACCATCGACAGGGGCGAGACGCTGGGCTCGCTCACCGCCAAGATCAACATCGAGCTGCAGAATGCGGGGAAGGCCTCGATCGCCTATGGCAGCGGCAGCGAGACTCTCAAGATCGCGGTCAATCCCGGCGTGACGGCGAGCTTGCTCGCGGGATCTCGGAATTTCGACGCGCTGGCGCGGCTCGGCTTGTCGCCGCAAACGCTGACGGCGCCGGCCTCGAATGCGAAGACAGCGAGCGCGCACGCCAGCACGCAAGGCGCCGCCAAAGCCTACGGGCTCGGGCTGCCGCAGGACATGGACATCTCGACCGCGTCGGGCGGCGGCGCCGCGCGCGCCCAGCTCTTGAGCGTGCTCTCCACCATCCAGAAAATCTATCAGTCGGAGAATAAGCCGGCGGCGGCCGCGGCGACGCCTTTTTCCGCCACGACGTCCGCGGCGGCCCAGAACGCCAGCGCGGCGCAGATCCAGAACTATTCGACCGCCCTCAACGTCCTTGCGGGTATGGCGCCGGGCACCGGCGGATCTCTTTTTTGACCCGCACGGCGCCTTAGGCGACGTTGTTGTAGAGCAGCGCGCCGCTATTGCGGGCCGCTGGCGAAAGCCCGTAGGTGCGCAGCGGGGCGCGGCGGCGCTCGATCTCCTCGGCGACGGCGTGGATCATGCCTTCGCTGGCCGCTCGCATGCGCGCAAGAAGTCGCATCTGAATTTCGAGCAGCGCGCGAAATCTGCCTGTCGCTTCCGTCAATCGCTTGACCATTTCCGGCTGCGCCGCCTTGGCTGCCTGCGCGTTCAGCCCTGCCGCCTCGCGGCCATAGAGCGCGCTCAGCCGCACGATCTCGGGATCGGTCGTCTTCAAGCCCCGCGCCTTGCCGGACTTGAGCAGAGCCACGTCCGCCTCCAGCACCGCGATCAGGCGTTCCGCCATCGCCAGCAACCGCTCGATGCGCTGTTCTTCCGCGCCGCTCACGACAGGCCCTCCTGCCGCTTCAGCAGCTCGCGGGTGACATGGTCCGCGAGGCCGAGTCCGCCCTGCGCGGCGATGCGCTTGCCGTATTCGTCCACCATCAGTGAGCGGAACATCTCTTCGCCGGGGCCGCCGCCGAACATGCTGTCGGTGCCGACGCCCTGGAACATGTCGTTCAGCATCTGGGAGACCAGCACGCCTTCGAATTGCTGTGCGACCTTGCGAGTCGCGGCCACGTCGACACCGGCATGGGGCGGCTTCACGGCCGCTGCGGCAAGCGAGACCAAGCCCGCCTGCGCGCTCATCCGATCACCTCGATCTCGGCCTGCAGGGCGCCTGCCGCCTTGATCGCCTGCAGGATCGAGATGATGTCGCGCGGACCCACACCCAAGGCGTTGAGTCCATCGACCAGGTTCTGCAGGCTGACGCCTTCGTGCAGCACCGCCATGCGGTTGCCTTTGCTGTCGTCGACCTGAATCTGGGTACGCGGCGCGGTCTGGGTCGTCCCCTTGGAGAAGGGCCCGGGCTGGCTCACTTCCGCCGTCTCGTTGACGCGGATGGTGAGGTTTCCTTGCGCGATGGCGATGGTGGAGATGCGCACATCGGCGCCCATCACGATGACACCGGACTGCTCGTCGACGATCACCTTGGCCGGTTGATCGGGATCGACCTTGACCTGCTCGATATCGGTGAGCAGCCCGACGACGCCGCGCGGATAGCCCTGCGGCACCGCGATGTGAACAGTCGAAGGATCGCTGACATTGGCGGCCTCGGAACCTAGATAATTGTTCACCGCGGCGGCAACCCGTGTCGCAGTGGTGAGGTCGGGATTGTGCAGCGACAGTTTGAGCGCGGTCTGGCTCGCCAGCGCGAACGGAATCTCGCGCTCGACGATGGCGCCGTTGGCGATGCGCCCCGCCGTGGGCACGCCCCGCGTCACGCTGGCGGCGTCGCCCGAGGCCGTGAAGCCGCCGATCGCCACCGGGCCCTGGCCGAGCGCGTAAATCTGGCCATCCGCGCCGAACAGCGTCGTGACCAGCAGCGTACCGCCCTGCAGGCTCTTTGCATCGCCGAGCGCGCTCACAGAGACATCGATGCGCGTGCCCTGGGCGGCGAAGGCCGGCAGGTTGGCCGTCACCATCACCGCGGCCGTGTTCTTGGTCTGCATCGTCTCGCCGCGGGTGTTCACCCCCATGCGCTCGAGCATGGTCTGCAGCGTCTGCTGGGTGAACGGCGCGTTCTTGAGGCTGTCGCCGCTGCCGTTGAGGCCGACCACCAGGCCGTAGCCTACCAGCATGTTGTCGCGGATGCCCTCGACATCGACCAGGTCCTTGACCCGCGAATAGGCAAGGGCCGGCGCCGCGCCGAAGCCGATTGCGGCGGCGACAAGAATCGACAGGGTCTTCCGGATCGGAGGGCGCAGGGACAGCATGCGGCTTCTGCTCGCGTTCTAGGGTACTACGGCCATGCCAATTCCGTGCCTGTCCTCTTGCTCGAAATATCCCTCAATTTCAAAGAGTTAAGCGGGCGCGGCGGGAGGCTGGGCAATATCTTCCCGGCAGCTTAGGTCTATGTCATGGACAGCGCCGGGGCGGCCTTTCTAGGGTGGCTCACACACGAAGCAGGCACATCCGTGAGCACCAAAACGTCCTACCAGCTCGTCCTCCTGCGTCATGGCGAGAGCGAGTGGAACAAGAAGAATCTCTTCACCGGCTGGCGCGACGTGCGCCTGACCGAGCAGGGCGAGCGCGAGGCGCGCGAGGCGGGCCGCACCATGAAGGCCGCGGGCCTCGAATTCGACGCAGCGCACACCTCTCTACTGGGCCGCGCGATCAAGACGCTGTGGCTGGCGCTGGAGGAGATGGATCGGATGTGGCTGCCGGTCGCCAAACATTGGCGGCTCAACGAGCGCCATTACGGCCAGCTCCAGGGCAGCAACAAGAAAGAGGCGGTCGCCAAATTCGGCGAGGCGCAAGTCAAGATCTGGCGCCGCTCCTATGCCACGCCGCCGCCGCCGGTGGATCCCGACTCGCCGGAATATCCGAAGTCCGATTTGCGCTACGCCGCGCTCAGCGCAAGCGAGCTGCCGCGCAGCGAGAGCCTCAAAGACGTGCTCGCGCGGGTGATGCCCTATTGGGAGGGCACGATCCTGCCGGAACTCAAGTCCGGCAAGCGTCTCCTGATCGCCGCGCATGGCAATTCTTTGCGCGCCATCGTCAAGCATCTGGAGAACATCGGCGACGAGGACATCGCCGGCCTCGACATACCCACCGGCATCCCACGCGCCTATACGCTCGATGCGGCCTTCAAGGCTGCCGAAGTTACGTATCTCGGCGATCCGGCGGAGCTGGAACGGCGCATCGGCGCGGTCAAAGCGCAAACCGGATGAAAGCGCGCATCGCGGCGGTATTTCTCGCGGCGGCGCTACTGGAGGCGAACGCCGACGCGGCCACGGTCCATTGCAAGACGGCGCATGGTGCGGCGGCGACCTGCCACAAGAAGTCTTTGAAAACGCCTCCATTGCGCATGCAGGCGGCAAAGGACGAGTCTCCGCCCGACACGACGGACACCCGCTATGCCATCACCGTGCGCCAGGCCGGCAGGTTGCCCTCGACGCGCGAGCAATTCGACACGCTCAAGAGCCGTATTGTGCGCGAGCGCCCGGCCATGCTCGACGCCCGTGGCAAGAGCGAAGCGTTGAAAGCCCAAGCTCTGGCGCTGGAGCAGAAGCTCATCGACACCGCCCGGCGCGTCGTCGAACTCGAAGGCGAGCAGCAGCGCCTCGATCGCGAGATCTCGCGCCTGCAGGCCGAAGACGAGAGAATGTCCGCGGAATTCGTCCGCGACCGGAAGTCGGTTGCGCGGCTGCTGGCGGTGCTCGAGCGCATGCAGCACGACATGCCGCCGGCCATCGTGCTGCATCCCGACGATGCGCTGTCGGCGGCGCGCGGCGCCATGCTGATCGGCGCGTCGGTGCCCAATGTCTATGCCGAGGCCAAGGCGCTGGCGCTGCGAATCCGCGCCCTCAAGGAAACACGCATCAGTCTCCTCGCGCGCCGCGCCGAGGGCCGGCGCAATGCCGAGGCCCTCGAAATCTCGCGCGGACAGCTCGACCGGCTGCTCGCGTCAAAGAAGGTCGAAGCGGATGCCGCCAGCGCGCGTTATGGCGATCTCGCGTCGGACCTGGCCAGGGCCGCGGAGCAGGCCACGGATCTCAAAGCCCTGCTGGAGAAGATCTCTTCGCTGCGAGCCGCCCCGGTGCCGCAAAACGTGCAGCTGGTGGCGCCCAAGGCGGACGAACCCGCTCCCCAAAAGCCTCGCGCCTTGATCGCCCCCGTCGCCGGCTCCTTCAGCCCCGGCGGGGTCGATGGTGTCGGAGGTTCCCGTGCGCCGGGGATAACATTTTCGACAGGACCGGGCGCGCGCGTCATCGCACCCGCGGATTCCCGGGTTATTTTCGCAGGTCCTTACCATAAGACCGGGCAAGTCTTGATATTGGAAGTCGGCGCTGCATACGATGTCGTGCTGTCGGGCTTGGGCCGGGTTGACGTACACCCTGGCGACGCCGTGCTGACCGGAGAACCGGTGGGCACGATGCCCAATTCCGCACAGCACGAGCTCTTGTACTTCGAGCTTCGACTAGAGGGGCATGGCAAGAGTCCGGCTCCGTGGCTGGCGGTGGAACTGAGAAAGGCACAAAAATGAAACGCGCATCCGCGTTCGTTGCACTGGGTATCGTCATCGGCTTTGGCGTTTCCGCGACAGGTTTTCTTCCTGCCGCGCATGGCGCGAACGACATGTCGACATATCGCCAGCTCGATCTGTTCGGGCAGGCCTTCGACAGCGTGCGCAAGAATTACGTCCGTCCGGTACAGGACAGCGAACTGGTCAACGCCGCCATCCAAGGCATGGTGAGCGACCTCGATCCGCATTCGAGCTACATGGACGCGAAGAGTTTCGCCGACATGCAGATCCAGACCAAGGGCGAGTTCGGCGGCGTCGGCATCGAAGTGACCCTTGAAGAGGGCCTCATCAAGGTGATCTCGCCGATCGACGACACGCCGGCGGCGAAGGCCGGCATCAAGCCGGGCGACTTCATCGCCGCCATCGACGGCGTCTCGATCCAGGGCATGGCGCTCAACGATGCCATCGATAAGATGCGCGGCGCGCCGGGCTCGAAGGTGACGCTGACCCTGCTGCGCCAGGGCACCAAGAAGCCGTTCGACGTTTCGCTGGCCCGCGCCGTGATCCGCGTCGACAGCGTGCGCTCCCATCGCGAGGGCGACATCGGCTATATCCGGCTGACCGCGTTCAACGAGCAGACCGCGAGCGGTCTCGAGCGTGCCATCCGCGAGCTCAAGCGTCAGATCGGCCCCGGCATCAAGGGATATGTCATCGACCTGCGCAACAATCCGGGCGGCTTGCTCGACCAGGCGATCGAAGTCTCCGACGATTTCCTCACCTCGGGCGAGATCGTTTCGACACGCGGCCGTCACCCGGAAGACACCCAGCGCTATGACGCCAAGCTCGGCGACTTGACCGACAACAAGAAAGTCGTGGTGCTGGTCAATGGCGGTACGGCGTCGGCCTCGGAAATCGTCGCCGGCGCTCTGCAGGACCATAAGCGCGCCACGGTCGTGGGCATGACCTCGTTCGGCAAGGGCTCGGTGCAGACCATCATCCCGCTGGGCGAAGGCGGCGGCGCGCTGCGTCTGACCACCGCGCGCTACTACACCCCCTCCGGCCATTCCATCCAGGCGCAGGGCATCGTCCCCGATGTGATGGTGGCGCAGGGCGACGAAGAGCAGGTGCCGAAGATCGCGCGCCCGTCCGAGGCCGACCTTCCCGGCCATCTGGTGGGCGAGCCGGTGGTCAAGAAGCCGGACTCCAGCGTCATCAAGCCGGCACCGGGCAAGAAGTACGACGACTTCCAGCTCTCGTATGCGCTGGACCTGCTGCGCGGACAGACCACCGTGAGCTCGATCACGGTGAAGACCGCCAAGGCGGACTGAAGATTTCCACGCCTCAATTCCCCTCTCCGGCCAACTACCGGGGAGGGGACATCTTTTGCGACTCGCGCTAAGAAGCCCTCGTCCGTCTCTCTGCGCGGACCAGGGTTTCTTCATCGCTTTTGCGCTAGCGTGGCCTTATGTCGTTGCGTGGATATCCAGAGGAGAGGCGGACGCCGGCGGGGCCGCGGATTCTCGGCCTTGCCTGGATCGTCTTCCTGACGCTGCTGATCCTGGGCGGCATCGCTCTGACGATTGTGGGCAATCCCGATTCCGGCCGTCCCGTGGTGGTGATGGACGTCGCCGCGCCGCATCCCGCGCAGCCGAAGCCACGCACGGCCGTCGCGCCCCCATCCCAGCAAGCTCCGCCTACGGAACAACAGGCGGAGTCGCAGGTTCCCGCGGGCCCGCCGCTGGCGGCGCAGAAGAAAATCACCCAGCCGCAATTTGCCGGCAAGGCGCTGATCGCCGATCCCGCGCTGATCGAGAGCACCCAGGACGGCCCCCTGCCCCGCATCGCCGACGACGGCACGACGCCGATGCGGGCCTACGCGCCGGCGGTGGTGAGCGACGGGCGGCCGCGCATCGCCATCGTCGTCGCCGGCCTTGGCCTCAGCGCCAAGGCAACGCGAGCGGCGATCGACGGCCTTCCCGCCGGCGTCACGCTGGCGCTCGCACCCTATGACGCGGACGCGCAGCAATGGGCAGCCATGGCGCGGCGTGGTGGCCACGAAGTGCTGCTCGAAGTGCCGATGGAGCCGTTCGACTTTCCCGACAGCGATCTGGGCCCGCACACCCTGCGGTCGGGCAGCGCCGAGGACGCCAACACCGAACGTCTGGTGTGGGCGATGACGCGTTTTACCGGCTATGCGGGTGTGACGAATCTTCTGGGAGGCCGCTTTCTCTCCGATGCCGGCGCACTCGAACCGATGATGAGCTTCCTGTCGCGACGCGGCCTTCTCTTCTTCGACAACGGCCAAGCGGCGCATTCGGCGGGCGGCGACGTCGCCCGCAGCACCGGTGCAGCCTATCTGCAGGCTGACGTGACGGTCGACAAGATCCAGACGGCGATGGAGATCGACCGGCGCCTGTCCTCGCTCGAGACCCTGGCGCGCACGCGCGGCAGCGCCGCGGGCGCGGCCTTCCTCTATCCCGTCACCATCGAGCGCATCCGCAACTGGGCTCAGGGTGTTGGCGGACGAGGCTTTGTACTCGTCCCGGCTTCGGCCATAGTCCCCGCTGCCAAGTAGAGAGCCATGCCGCGTAATCATCTGCGTCACGAAGACCTGCCCTACCGCCCCTGCGTCGGCGTCATGCTGCTCAACGCGGAGGGGCTCGTGTTCGTCGGCCGGCGCATCGACCAGACGGTCGAAGGCTGGCAGATGCCGCAAGGCGGGATCGACCAGGGGGAGACGCCGGTCGAGGCGGCGCTGCGCGAACTGAAGGAAGAGATCGGCACCGACAGCGCCCAGCCTTTGCGCGAGATGGAGGGCTGGGTCGATTACGACCTGCCGGAACATCTGCTCGGCGTCGCGCTCAAAGGGCGCTATCGCGGCCAGCGGCAGAAATGGATCGCGATGCGCTTCACCGGGTCGAACAGCGAGATCGACATCAAGACCCACGAGCCCGAATTCGCCGAATGGAAGTGGCTTGCGATGGAAGCCCTGCCGAGGCTGATCGTGCCGTTCAAGCGCGACACCTATTTGAAGGTGATTGACGCCTTTCGCGATCTCGCCTTCGCGCGGTCCTGATGCCGGCAGCGCGCACTCCCGTCGTGATGATCCATGGCGCATTCTGTGGGCCGTGGGCGTTTGAGCATTTCCGCAAGCCCTTCGAGGCGCAGGGGCACGCGGTGCACGCGCCGGTGCTGCGCCATCACGACCACGGCCACAATCCCCCCGCGGCGCTGGGCCAGGTCAGCCTGCTCGACTACGCGCACGATCTTTCCCAGTTGGTGAAGGGATTGGGCGAGCCCCCCGTGGTGATCGGCCACTCCCTCGGCGGCTTGCTGGCGCAGATGTTGGCGGCGCGTGGGCTGGCGCGGGCGCTGGTTTTGCTGGCGCCGTCAGCGCCCTGGGGCGTGATGCCGAGCACGATGTTCGAGCTCGCCTCGTCGCAGACGCTGTTCTTCGCCCAGGGCGACTATCGCGGCAGCGTGATCCGCCCGAGCTACCGGATCGCCGCCGCCCATTCGCTCGACAAGCTGGCGCCCGCGGAGCGCAGCGCCGTCTATGCGCGCTTCGTGCCGGAATCGGGACAGGCGACCTTCGAGACCATGCATTGGAGCTTCGACCATCGCCGCGCCGCACGCGTTGCCGCCCGCGACGTTTCCTGCCCGATCCTGTGTTTGGTGGGCAGCGACGACCGCATCAATCCGCCGTCGACGGTGAAGCGCATCGCCGGCCGCTACAACGGCCAAGCCGTGCTCGAAGAACTGCCGGGCACGAGCCATTGGCTCATCGGCGAGCCGGGTTGGGCGCAGATTGCGCAGCGTGCGGCGGATTGGGTGAAGGCGCTTTGAGGTCGCGAAGCCGCCCTCCTACCTCGTCCGCATCTCCTTCATGAACCGCTCCAGCGTGTCGATGCTGGCGATTTGGGCGGCGGCGTCGCGGAACTTGGTACCGCGAATCTCGATGCGCGCGCTGACGGCGGCGAACACGTCCGCGTCCGGCGTGCCCGCCATCTTCGCCGCGAAATGCGTGCGCAGGCGCTCCAGACTCATCTCGTCGTTGGCGAGCGAATAGGCCACGGCGGCATGCAAAACCTCGCTGCGGTCGCCGGCCGAGAGCGGCGCAGGCGCATTCCAGCGCTCACCCAGCGATTCTTCCGCCGTTGCGCCCGCCAGTGGCCATTGTCTGCCCTGCCAATAGATTTCCGCGCGCAGCCGGTTGGTGTCGTCCTGCTTGTCGACAGCGATGAGATCGAGCGCGTCGCCGGTGCGCTTGAGCGCCGCCAGCGCGCGCGCCTCGATCAAGAGGCGCTTGTGCCCGACGTCCTCGGGAAGCATTGAGATTTGGGTCGCCTGCAGCGTCTCGAGCGCCGCCTGCGCCTTGCCGTCCATCAGATAGATGCCGGCAAGCGTCGTCGCCACCTGCGCGCGCGCCACGCCGTCCAGCCGCTTGTCGATCTGGTATTTCAGCAAGTCGCTGGCGGGCCCGAGCAAATCCACCGCCACCAGCCGGTCGGACATGCGCCGGATCATCTCGTCGCCGTCGGCGCCAATCGGGGTCAGATCGATGTTGTCGTAGAACAGCGACAGAGCCTCCACCGGCGCCATGCGGTCGGCCTTGCCGTGAAGGTAGAGCTCGACGAATGCGGCACGCATGTCGTCCTCGGCTTGGCGTGCATCGTCTTCGCCGGGGAAGCTGCGCGCCGCGATGCGCAATGCATGCAGTCCGTCGCGCCAGCGGCCGGCGGCGAAGTAAAGACTGCTCAGCGTGCGCAGTGTCGCCATCTCCAGCGCGTCGCCGCGCCAGCGGAAACGCAAGCTCTCGAGCGCTGCGATCGCGCGGGCCCGCGAAACGGTCCGTGCCGCCAATCCCGATTGGAGCCGCGCATAGATCGCTTCGGCCGCGGCATGCGGATCGCTCCCTGATTCAACCGCCGCGAACAGCGCGCGGGCGTCCTTGTCGCGGTTTTCCTGTGCGATCAGTCGCGCATGGAGCAGTTGCGCCTCGATCATCAGGGATGGCGCCAGGCCGGGGGGCAGGCGCGTCAACGCCGCGTCGGCCAGCTCCAACCGTCCGCGCGCCAGTCCTGCGCGCGCCGCGGCCAGCCGCGCGCGTCCCTGCCATTCGGCGGGATAGCGATGGAGCACGGCCGCCGCACGATCCAGATCGGCCTGCGCCTGGTTCCAGTTCTCCAACTTCGCGGCGATCAGGCCGCGCCAGAAGGCGGCATGTGGATCGTTGTCGAACTCCGCGCCAGCCAGCTCTTTACTTGCGTCGCGATAGCGGCCCATCTCGTATTCCGCCGCCGCGCGCAGGGTGCGCAGATGCCGATCGCCCTGCAGTGCCGGATCGGCAGCCTGCATCACGTCGATCGTGCCCAGCGCCTCGGCGGCGAAATTGCCGGCGAGATAGAAGCGGGCGAGCGCGAGCCGCGCCGGATTGGCCTCTTCCGGCTTGCGCGCAACGATCGCGGCACGCAGGCGGCGCTCGGCTTGGAGAAAGGAGCCCCGCGACGAGCGCTGCCAGGCGGCGAAATCGAGGAAGCTCGGTCCGCCCTCGCCTCGCGCCAAAACCGTCGGCGAACCGGCGATGGCGGATGCGGGTGGCGTCAGCGAGAGGCCCTGCCTGCGCGCGATGGTGACGCGCATGGCGTGGACGCTGACTTCAAGGTCGTCGGCGAGCGGGAGCAGAACCAGACCCGACGCCGTCTTGAGCGCGCGGAATTCTACATAGTCGTTCTCAGCGGCCATCGCCTGCCCGGGCGCCGCGGGGATGACGTCGAGGGTGTCGCCGGCCACGGGGTCAAGCAGCGTCACGACGCGCCCGGCACCCGCCAGCAAGGTGGTCATGGTGGCATGCGCGGAGTCGTCCAGATTGCGAGAGAAGCCGATCGCGCTTGCGGCGATGGTCACCTGTGGGGCGATCGTGACTTTGAGGTCGGAGCCTTCGGCCACCGCCGCAATCTCTTCCGGCGTGCGCAGGACGAGGCGCAGGATGCTCAGGCCGCCGCCACTCGAGGCTTCGACGGCGTCCGGGAAATTTCCGAGCTCGATCTTGAGGCGCGCCGCATCCAGCGGCGCGGCGGCGTCGAGCACGATCCATGCGGTGTTGCCGCGCAGGAACACGGCCGATCCGAGCCTGGCCGCGCCGGCGAAGCGAAGCACAGCCCCGTCCCGAGTCAGCTTGCCTTCGGCGGGCAAGGCGGCTGCTGCCGCCGCGGTCGGCGCGACGGTCGGCTGTGACGGAGGCGGCGAAGAGGAGGAGGGTTCCGCCTTTGCCTGCGAAGGTTTCGCGGCGGCAGCGATCGCTTGCCGCTGCGGCGCCGGTATCGCGGGCTCCGGTTTTAGCGGCGTTGCCTTCAGCTTCGCGTTGCCGGGTGGCAGGTAGACAGCCGCGTCGCTCTTCGGCGCGAGCACGTCGACGACGACGCGTGGCCCGTCGCGGAAATCGTGATAAGCCGACGCCTGGTCGGTCTCGAACTCGATGACCATGCCGTCGCCGTCCATGCGCCAGGCGGCATTCTTGACCCAGGGCGGAGACAGCCGCTCGAGGAGCGCGAAGTCCGGGCGCGCCTGCGCCGCAAAGCGGATGCCGAGCTTGCCGGCGCCGGGATATATCGAGTACGCGACGTTCTTCGGCCAATCGAAAACCAAGCGCGTGAATTTTTGGTACGTGCCGACCCGCAATCTCAAGCTTGCCAGCGAGGCGGGATCGACCGGGGTCTTGGACTTGGCGACCGGTTGCGGCAGGTCGGGGGGCGCGACTGCGCTGCCGGCTGGGACCAGATCCAGCGCCAGCTTGTTGCCGACGGCGCTCTGATGCACGCGCAAGCGCTGCACAAGCGCCAGATGATAGCGCATGCCATCCGCATCGGGGCGCGCGCTGGCAATATAGGCGGCCAATCCCTGGGTCAGCGCAGCAGGATCTACCCCGACTTTGCGGTCGAAGGCGATGGTGAGCGCGCCGCCATCGATAGCGGTCGTGGCATGAGCAACAGGATCGAGTGTGAAGACAAGGCGCGCGTAGCCGGATTCGACAGCGGTCGCGACACTGTCCGCGCGCGCGAGATCGGAACAGGCGAGCGCACCAAGCAGCGCCGCCGCGCAGACAATCGCACGCAATCGAACGCGCTCAGCCATGTTTTGCCGGCGCGGGTTGCGGCGCGGCCGGAACCGCCTGGGCCGGTGCGGACTGAGCCACCGGCGCGGCGGGCGCAGGCGCAGGGGGCGCGGGGGCTGGCGCAGTTGGCGCTGGCGTGAGCGGTTGTCCTTGCGGGGCCGAGGCAGCGCCTGCGGCCGCCACGGTCTGCAGCGGCGCGACCGCAACGGTATCGGGCAGGTTGAGCCGCGAAGCAAGTTTCACCGTCAACTTCTGTGCGGCAGAAGGATTCATGGCCGCCAGGACGGGGGCCAGGGCGTCGGACTTCATGTGCTGTGCGACCGCGATTAACACGTCGTCGCTCAGGCCGTCGAAAATGCGGGCGGCATCCTTAGGCTTCATCGCGGAATAGGTTTTCACCAGCGCCGCCATCTGCTTGTCCGCTTCCGCATCGCGCTGGCCGAGCAATTGCGCGATCTGCGCCTGGATCTGCTTCAGCGCAGCGATCTTGTCGTCAAGGCGCTTCTCGGTGGCGGCGAGCACGGTCTCGCGCATGTCCTGGTCGCGGTCCCGCGCATCCAGCGCAGTGCGCCGCCGGGCGAGACTCGACAGCACGTCGACCTCGGCAGCGCTCGGCGTCTCGGTGTCGTCGCCGGAAACGTCCTTGTCCGCTACTGCAGTCGCAGGCGGAGCCGCGACGAGTCGCGCATCGGCGCTCTGTGCGTTGGCCTCATGCACCAATCCGGTCCCCTTCAGCACAAGCAGCGACGCCCCCAAAACGATGACGGCAGGAAGCAGGCGGAACAGTTTCATCGGGCCACCTTGAGGGCATCCAGCCGCGCCATCACGCTGCCCGAAGGCAGGCCACAGTTGGCGGCGGGCGTGGCGGGCCTGGCGCTGACGCTTCTTTCCATGCGCTCGGCGATGCGCTCGCCCGAGGCCGCCAGCAGCGACAATTCGTCGATCGCCGCGCGTGCCTGCGCAACTCTAGCGTCCAGCGAGGCTCCTACCGTTGCGGCCGCTTCCTCGAGCGCGCGCACGGACTGGCCGGCGCGCGTCAGCGAGACGTTGAGGTCGCCGATCGTCGCGTTGAGATATTGCTGGCCGTCTCGCACTGCCTTGAGCCGACGCTCCAGCAGCGCGCAATAGAACAGGGTCGCCACCAGCAGCAGGCTGAGCGCGAGTTCGACGCCAAGCGTGAGTGAAAACACCATCGCCGTCTCCTACAGGGCGCGCGACGCGTCGGTGCGCTCGATCGCCTCGTCCACCTTGATCGCGACCGAGGAGCCGACCCGGCCCATGCGGCCCTTGAGCAGCGGCACGCCGCGGCAGCGAAGCTCGATCTTGCTGTCGGGCGTGGCGTTGAGCATCACAGTCTCGCCGACCTTCAGATGCATGATCCGGTTGAGCGGCATCACCTGCTCATCCAGGATCGCCTCGATATCGACGGTGGTCGACCACAGCTCGGTCGCCAGATGGCTTTCCCAGATCGAGTCGCGGCCGAACTTCTCGCCCATGAATTGCTGCAACAAGAGCTTGCGGATCGGCTCGAGCGTGGCGTAGGGCAGCAGGAGTTCGGTGCGGCCGCCACGGTCTTCCATGTCGATTCGCAGCTTGACCAGGATCGCAGCGTTTGCGGGCCGCGCGATGGCGGCAAAGCGCGGATTGGTCTCCAGACGGTCAAGCGCGAAATTCACCGGCGCCAGCGGCTCGAAGGCCTGGCACATGTCGCCCAGGATCACTTCGATCATGCGCTGCACCAAGGTGCGCTCGATGGTCGTATAGGGCCGGCCCTCGATGCGCATCGCGGACGAGCCGCGCCGGCCGCCTAGAAGCACGTCGACGATCGAATAGATGAGGTTCGAATCGACGGTGAAGAGGCCGTAATTGTCGAGCTGCTCGGCGCGGAACACTGCCAGGATGGCTGGCAGCGGGATCGAATTCAGATAGTCGCCGAAGCGGATGGAGGTGATGCTGTCGAGGCTGACCTCGACATTGTCCGAGGTGAAGTTGCGCAACGACGTCGTCATCAGCCGGACCAGCCGGTCGAAGACGATCTCCAGCATCGGCAGGCGCTCATAGGACACCAGCGCCGAATTGATGATGGCGCGAACGCCACTCTTGTCGGAAAGCTCGTCGCTGTTGACGTCAAAGCCAAGCAGCGAATCGATTTCCTCCTGGTTCAGAATGCGCTCGCCGGCGCTCGGCGCAGGCGCCGCTGCCACCGCTTCCGTCGTCTCGACCGCCGCGTCTTGCGTGGGGGCGTCTTCGCTCATTGCACGATCATTTCCTTGAGCAGCACGTCGTGCACGCGATAGGGCTGGGCGACGGCGTTGATCCGGCGCAGCAGCTCTTCCTTGAGCCGCAAGACCCCGGCCGAGCCCTTCAGGTCATCGATGCGCAGCTCGCGTAGATAGCCTTGGAACTGGTCGACGATGCGCGGCATCATCACCGCGAGGCCAGCCTTTTCCTCGGGACGGTCGAGCTCGAGCGCGGTGGAAAGTTTGAGATAGGCGGGGCTGCCGTCGGCGCTCTGGATATTCACGATCAGGTCGGGGACGTCGTAATAGACCACCTGCGGCGGGGTCGCGGGCAACGGCGCTTCGTAGGATGCGACCGCGGGTTCGGCCTTGGGCGCGCTGAAGACGAAGAAATAGAGAGCCGCGCCACTCCCCAGCAGTACGAGAAGAAGCGCGCCCGCGGCGATGGCCAGCATCTTGCGATTGCCAAGCAACGTCTTAAGAAAACCTTGCTTGCTCTGCGCAGGTGGAGCTTCGGCGCCGTCTTGTGGCTCCGCTTCGTCCGCCTTCTGCTCTTTCTTCTTCGCCATGCCCCGCCTCGACGCTTGCAGTCGCGACCTTAGGCGCACGTGGTTAAAAAGGAGTTTCGGGCAAGCCTTCGCCCGGCAAGTTCTGCCGCCTCCGGACGGCTGGCGCGCGAAAAACCCGCTGCGAACGGCGTTTTTCCGATGGCACGGCGTCTGCACAATCATAGCGACGGACCAGAAGGGATCCGAGTCCATGGACAGTTCGCTGCTTGTCTCGCTGTCGCACCAGCTTGCCGCCTATCGCTCGATGGACGTGATCGCGAACAACATCGCCAATGCCGACACCTCCGGTTTCCGCCGCGAGGAACAGACCTTCCACGAATATGTCGAGCAGCTGCCGCTGCAGGAGGGTCAAAGCACGCCGCAGGCTCTGAGCTTCGTGCAGGACGGCGGCATCGTGCGCGACATGACGGAGGGACCCTTGCGCCGAACCGGCGCGCCCTTCGACCTGGCGATCCACGGCAAGGGCTTCTTCGCGGTGCAGACGCCCAACGGTCTCGCCTATACCCGGAACGGACATTTCTCGCTCGACAACCAGGGCCAGCTGGTCGACGACAGCGGCAATGCGCTGCAAAGCGAGGGAGGCGCGGTCTCGATCAGCGTCGACGACGGCGACATCCATATAGGCACTGACGGGACGATCTCGGGCAAGAAGGGTCAAATCGGCAAGCTCCGCGTCGCCGATTTCGCCGATGAGAGCCAGTTGGTGAAGCAGGGCGCGAGCCTCTACTCCACCACGCAGCAGCCCAATCCCGCGCAAGGCGCCGAGATCCGCCAGGGGATGCTGGAGGAATCCAACGTCAAGCCCGTCGTCGAAATCTCACGCATGGTCGAAGTGATGCGCTCCTATCAGGCGAGCGCGACCATGACCCAATCCCAGGAAGACCTTTTGCGCCAGGCGATCGACAAGCTTGGCCAGATGCCATCGAGCTAAAGGAGAAACCTCATGCGGGCATTGAGCATCGCGGCGACCGGCATGCTGGCGCAGCAGACGAATGTGGAAGTGATCGCGAACAACCTCGCGAACATGAACACCACCGCCTACAAGCAGCAGCGCGCGGAGTTCCAGGACCTGCTTTACCAGAACGTCGAGCAGCCCGGCGCGCAGTCGTCGGATTCCGGCACCTTGGTGTCGAGCGGCATCCAGCTCGGCGCCGGCGTGCGCACCGCGGCGGTCTATCGGATCAACAGCCAGGGCACGCTGACCCAGACGACCAATCCCTACGACCTGGCGATCAACGGCGCGGGCTACTTCCACGTCCAGCTGCCCGACGGCACCGACGCCTATACGCGCGCCGGCAATTTCGCGCTGTCGCCGGAAGGTCAGATCGTCACGCAGGATGGCTATGTCGTGGCGCCGGGCATCGCGGTTCCCGCGAATGCAACGGCGGTGACCATCAATACCCAGGGCCAGGTGCAGGCAACCATCCCCGGCCAGACCGCCCCGCAGACCGTTGGCCAGTTCGAGCTGACGCGGTTCCCGAACGAGGGCGGGCTCAATCTGTTGGGCGGCACGCTGCTCAGCGAGACGCCGGCGTCGGGTTCGCCGCAATCGGCGGTGCCGGGCTCGCCGGGCTTCGGCACGGTCCAGCAAGGCTTCCTGGAAGCCGCCAACGTCAACGCGGTGGAGGAGATGACCTCTCTGATCACCGCCCAGCGTGCGTACGAGATGAATTCCAAGGTCATCACCGCGGCCGACCAGATGCTGCAGCAGACCGCGCAGCTTGCGGGGCAATAAGCCATGAAAGCAATCTTCCTCTTCCTTGTCGCGCTCATGATGGCCTATCCGGCCTTCGCCGACAGCGGCGTGCGCATCGTGGTGCCGGCGCGCGACATCGCCCGCGGCGAAACCATCAGCGAAACCGACCTCACCTATGCCTTCGTGGCGCCGGAAAACGCGCTGCCCGGAACGGTGAGCGGCATGGACACCCTGCTCGGCAAGCAAACGCGGCGCGTGCTGCGAGCCGGTGAAAGCGTGCGCGCGGACGACGTGCGTCAGCCCATACTCGTCGCCAAGGGCCAGACCGTGACCATGGTCTTCGAAGCACCCGGCGTTGTCCTCACCGCGACCGGCAAAGCCATGAGCGAAGGCGGACTCGGCGAGAGCGTCACCGTCCTCAATCCGGTCTCCTACCGCCAAGTCACGGCGATCGTGACCGGGCAAGGCGCGGTCAAGGCGCAGGCGGGCTTCGGCGGACTGCCGTCACGCGTGGCAAGCAACATCCGCCCGGGGATCTCATACAAGGAAGGCGGCCGATGAGCGTCAGGTTGTTCAAGACCATCCTGTTGATCGGCGCCGCCGCATCGCTGGGAGCATGTTCGGCGGTGGACCGGGTCAAGGATATCGACGGCGGACCGAAACTGGCGCCGATCAGCAATCCGACGCCGCAACTGCCCAGCCTGCCGATGCCGGCGCAACCAAGCGAACCGCGCGGCGCCAGCTCGCTATGGCAGCCGGGTGCGCGCAGCTTCTTCCACGATCCGCGCGCCAGCAGGGTCGGCGACATCATCACAGTCAACGTTTCCGTCGCCGACGCCGCCAAGCTCAACAACACCACCAGCCGTGCCCGCACCAATTCCGAAGCCGCCAACATGGCGAACTTCTTCGGCCTGGAGAAAATGCTGCCCTCGACCATGGATCCGACGAACCTGGTGAACATGGGCTCGAGCAATTCCAATGTCGGGGCCGGGTCGATCGATCGCTCGGAGAGCGTGAGCCTCACCCTGGCCGCGCTGGTCACCCAGGTTCTGCCCAACGGCAATCTGGTGATCGGCGGCCATCAGCAGATGAAGGTCAATAGCGAGCTGCGCGATCTGACCGTGACCGGCATCGTGCGCACCGAGGACATCACCAGCGCCAACACCGTCGACCTGTCCCAGATCGCCGAAGCGCGCATCGCCTATGGCGGCGCCGGCACTATGAGCGACGTGCAGACCCCGCGCTACGGTTCGCAGCTGTTCGATATCCTGATGCCGTGGTAGGCGGAAGTCAGAAATCAGGATGAAGCGGCGCCGGCCGATGGCCGGCGCGCTTTTCTTCTGACTTCCGATTTCAGCCTTCTATGACTGACGCGCGGCGTCAGTCATCACGATAGACCTTCTCTCGTCGCTCGTGCCGCTCCTGCGCTTCCAGCGAGAGCGTGGCGATGGGGCGGGCGTCGAGGCGCTTGAGCGAAATCGGGTCGCCAGTTTCTTCGCAGAAGCCGTAGGTGCCGTCTTCCAGGCGGCGCAGGGCGGAATCGATCTTGGCGATCAGCTTGCGCTGGCGGTCGCGGGTTCTGAGTTCGAGCTGGCGCTCGGCTTCGGTGGAGGCGCGGTCGGCGAGATCGGCGTGCGGCACCGTCTCGGCCTGGAGGTTCTGGATCGTCTCGCGGCTCTCGCGCAGAATCTCTTCCTTCCATGTGTTGAGCTTGCGGCGGAAGTATTCGCGCTGACGCTCGTTCATAAAGGGCTCGGCTTCCGACGGCCTGTAGCTGGCCGGGAGGTGGATACCCATGCGCACTCCTTTGAACTGGGATGGCGACCTTCGACGGGCGGGGGTTATAAGGGCCCCCCACCTCCGCTTCAACCGCCTTTTCGCGACAAGGCTAAGATGGAAAGTGGAACCCCGCCAATATCTTATGCCCGGACCGTCCCGCGACCCCAATCGACTAGGCCGGCGAGCAGCGCCAGCAAGGCATAGGCCATGAGCGCTGTCTTGGCCTCGTCGGCGGCGGAGGTGGGGGCAGGTCCGAACGCGGCATAGACCTCCACCGCCGCCATCGCCGCCACGAAGAGCCACAGCGCCAGATCCCCGAAGCGCCTGCGGGACGGAACCGCGCGGGCATAGACGACGGCGCCCCCCAGAAGGAACGCGAGCTCCAGCGGCAGGCTGATCCACAGCCAGCGCCACAGGCCGAAGCCCACCTTGTCCGCATCGCCGAACATCGGCAGGTCGGGGACATGCACCAGAAGGTCGAGCAGCCAATGCGAAAAAACTGCGGCGGCGATAACGGCCAGGGCCGCAGCGCGCTTCTCCCGCACGAACGCCAGCGCCACCAGTCCGAACAGCAGCGAAAGCACCAGCGCGCCGATCAAGCCGTGGGTGTAGGGCATGTAATAGAGCTCGAGCGCGCTGCCCTGGGTGAAGCCCGGCACGATGCGCACTTTTTCGACGCCCATCAGCACCAGCGCCGCCCAGCAGAAATCCAGCCACTGCACCGCCACGAACAGGATCCAGAGCGGAACTCGGGGTGCCGCGGGCTTGGCGGCGAAGGCGGGTCCGTAATGGCCGATGAACATGGGAGACTCCCTAGCGCGGGCGGCTGAGATGGGTATCGCGAAAGCCCGTCGCGTGTTTGAGGCCGAACCCCAGCGCGCGGTCGAACCCGATATGTGCCAGCCAGATGAGGGCCAACCAAAGCGCCGGCTCCTGTGCCATGGCGACCGCCACCGCCGCCAGGACGATCGGCAGCACTGTGCTGTGCGTCGCGTTGTAGCCCGCCGCGCCGATCCAAGGCCCGAAGACATAGAGCGCGATGGCGAGATCGGGCAGCAGGAAGAGTTCGAGGAAGAGAACCAGCGTGCCCTGCCGCATCGCATAGAGGGTGACCGCCGCTGCGAACAGGGCCAGGCCTTCCAGCCGCAACAGGCGGTTGACACCGCGTCCGGGATTGAGGGTGTGTTCCATGCGCCGAAATTAGCGTTGATCCTGTCCAACGAAAATTGGCAAAAGATGTGGAGTCATTATACGTTTTCGTATGGAAAAGGACACCGACTGGGATCTCTACCGCTCGCTGCTCGGCGTCCTGAGAGAGGGAAGCCTGTCTGCGGCCGCGCGCGAACTGGGGCTCACCCAACCCACTCTCGGCCGTCATATCGATGAGCTGGAGCGCATGCTGGGGAGGCGGTTATTTACCCGCTCGCGCCACGGGCTCAGTCCGACGCGCGCGGCACTGGCGCTGCTTCCCCACGCCGAAGCGATGGAAGCCGCCTCGGCGGCGCTACGTCGCGCGGCCTCGGGCGAAGGCGAGGCGGGAACGGTGCGCATCACCGCGAGCTGCTTCATCGGCGGCCAGGTGCTGCCTGAAATCCTAAGCCGCTTTCACGAGCGCCATCCCGGAATCGTCGTCGAACTGGCATTGAGCGATCGCAACCAGGATCTCTCCCGCCGCGACGCCGACATCGCGGTGCGCATGATGCGGCCGCAACAGAAGGGCTTGATTGCAAAGAAGCTCGGCATCATTCGCATCGGGCTTTTCGCCCATCGCCGCTATCTCGCGCGCCGCGGCGTGCCGCAGGCGGTGGAAGAGCTGCGCGCGCACGATGTTATCGGCTTCGACCGCGACACGGCCTCCCTCCGCTCCATGCGCGACGGCATCGCCATCGACCGCGAGAGCTTCGCCTTGCGCTGCGACGATGCCGCGGCACAGCTCAACGCCTTGCGTGCCGGTTTCGGCATCGGGGCCTGTCAGGCCGCCGTCGCAGCACGCGATCGCGAACTTGTCGCGGTGCTGCCGGACCTGATCTCCTTCCGGCTGGAGATGTGGCTGGCGATGCACGAGGACATGCGTGCGAGCGTGCCGGTGCGTCCAGCCTTCGATTTCCTTGCCGCGGCGCTCAAGACCTACGCCGCCTCGGCCTGAGCGGGACTACAAAAACGCCGACATCGCAAGATCGTGCCCGCGCCGAGAAGCGCTCCTCTCGGCCTGCCGAAGGGGGGTGGACAGAGGCCGCCCCGATAGCCTATATCCGCCGCCCTCGTGCGGCCCCTGCGGTCGCCAGCACGGACGCGGGGTGGAGCAGCCCGGTAGCTCGTCAGGCTCATAACCTGAAGGTCATAGGTTCAAATCCTATCCCCGCAACCAAATCACCAATAAATTCAATAGCTAATTTTCAAATTGACCCCGATTTGTTCTCCTCATAGTCTAACACACAGCTAGCACAGACCCGTCAGCCTTTAGGCTTGGAAGCAGTTTTGTGTGTTAGGTGTGTGCTAGCGAGGGAGGGTCATATGCCTTCGCACGAAATTCTCGGCGGCAAAGTTCAAGTCTACAGGCGCAGCAACAGCCCCTTCTGGCAGTGCTCGGCATCGATCAACGGCACGCAATACCGCGCGAGCACCAAGCGCGATTCCCTCGCGCAAGCGGAGGAAGCGGCAGAGGACTGGTATCTCGAATTGCGCGGTAAGAGCCGCGCCGGTCTGCTCGAAGCCGCGCCGAAGAAGAAGGATGAAAAGAGCTTCGCCGAGGCGGCGGACCAGTTTCTCCTGGAATATGAGGTCATCACCGAGCATCAGCGCAGCCCGCTATGGGTGAAGGGACACAAGCTGAGGCTCGACCTGCATCTGCGGCCTTATTTCGGCGGCATGGGCCTGTCCGAAATCAACGCCGGCACGGTGCAGAAATATCGGCTGTGGCGTGTCGAGCAATCGAAGAAGCGCGCCGAGGCAGCGGCGCTACACGCCGCGCGCAAGAAAGCCCAGCTCCAAGCCGCAGGCAAGAAATATAAAGGTCGCGACCCCGAGGAGATCGGGAAGCCGAAGCCGCCGTCGCGCAGCACGTTGCACGACGAAGTCGTAACGCTGCGGCTCGTGCTCAAGACCGCCATTCGCCACAAATGGCTTGAGCATCTCCCCGACCTGTCGCCTCCCTATAAGACCCAAGGCAAAATTGTTCACCGTCCCTGGTTCACGCTCGAAGAATACAAAAAGCTCTACAAAACCTCCGGCGACTACGCCCGTAGTCCCGCGCAAGAGCAGATTCGTTGGGATGCGGAGCAGGTTCACGACTACATCTTGTTCCTCGGCAACACCGGCCTGCGCCCCGACGAGGCACTGAACCTGCAATTTCAAGACGTGAAAATGGTCAAGGACGAGGATAGCGGCCAGCTCATCCTCGAAATCGAGGTGCGCGGCAAGCGCGGCGTCGGTTTCTGCAAGAGCATGCCGGGCGCGGTGAAAGTATTTCAACGCCTGCTCAATCGCCCGAAATGGGAGCCGCAGGGCCGTGCGCCGAGAACCAAGAAAGAGCGCGCCGCCGCTGCCGCACGTGAGCCGAACGCTCCGCAGCTTCCGCAGCCCTCTGACCTGCTGTTTCCCGGAGAGCACAAGAGGATGTTCAACCGCATCCTTGAACGCGCCGGTCTCAAATACGACCGAGACGGCAACCGTCGCACGGCCTACAGCCTGCGCCACACCTATATCTGCCTGCGCTTGATGGACGGTGCAGACATCTATCAGATTGCCAAGAACTGCCGCACCAGCGTCGAGATGATCCAAAAATTCTACGCCGCTCACCTCAAGAACACGCTCGACGCCTCCACCATCAACAAGCGCAAGCCGAGGAAGCGCAGCAGCAAGGACGTGGCCGCAGAGCGGCTCCAGTAGCGCGGTCGGGTTCGATTTTCCGCACCTTCCGGGAACCCTCGCGAGTTCCCCAACGACACGCCCGCCGGGGCGTAGCGTAAGCGCCGCTTGCCGCGCGCGTCGCCAGCAGCTTGCCTGCGACTTCTACTCGGAAAATCCCTGACCGCTCTCCCGCACTGGAGCGCATTCGATGCGCGATGTACGTGACGATGCGTCTTAGCGCTTGGACCTTTTCCGCTGCCGCGCCGTTCATCGCAGCCTCTCTTATTGCCGCCTACCTGCCAAAGCGCGCGCCGCCGTCAAGGCCGCTCGCTTCCTTCGCTCCGCTGCGTGCAGCTCAAGCGCCTTCGGTGATTGCATCAGCCTGTGACGGCAGCGCTCCCTCGCTTCGGCGTGGAGCGGGCATCGAGGCCGCGATTGGCGCGGGCTCAGTGCCGAAAAGGACGCGCTATGAATACCGCCCGCACGAACAGAATCCGCGATCTCAACGATGCGTTCCGCAAGTCGCTGGCCGGAGGCCAGGGATTTTTCACCGACGAAGCCGCTGCGATGGGGCCGGAGTTCATGGCCGCAGCACTTTCAGCAGTGCGCAGCTTCAATGCATTCACCATCGATAACGATCCATACGGCGAGCATGACTTTGGCTCCGTCACCGTGGGCGAGGAGAAGGCTTTCTGGAAAATCGACTATTACGACACGTCGCTCTGTTACGGCTCCAACGACCCCGCCGACCCTGCGCAGACTACGCGCGTCATCACCATCATGCTGGCGCATGAGTACTAGGAGGAGTCGCGCGATGCCTAGGAGAGCAGCGCTTTCTTGTGCTCCTCCAGCCTCGTACGCAGTATGGAAATTGCTTCTTTGAGCGACGGAGCGGCAAGCAACCGTTCATGAAGGTCGCGCTTTGCCCCAGTGCTCTCCACGACCGCGATGCCCATTTGCTCATCATGCTGCCGACATCTGAGTAGTGCTGCAATATCATCGCCCGCGCAGTAGATACTGTCCCACATGTAATTGAAGCTCTTCTGCATTTGCTTTAGCCGAAACGACTCCCACGGCTTCCAAGGGGGAGTCTCGGCGATGACGCGCGACAACGGCTTCTTGATGTCCACCTTGTCCGCCATCATGCGCTCGAACTGAATGAGCGCCAGGTCTGCCGCATCGATGCGCTCAAGCGCAGTCACCCTTGCCTGTTCTATCAACAGCTCAAGGTCATAATCTTTCTTTTCCTTCTTGTTGCGCTTGATCGTCTCAACAATCGTATCCGTCAGGCTGATGCCAGCTGCCGCCACCATCAACGCGTCGTCGATCCCGAATGCCATCGCTTGGCCCTAAGAAAGTCTCTCCTAAGTGTAGCATGACGCCTTTTCGCGTGACAGCAGTTGATGGACGCTAAGGAATGACGCGCTCACGGCGGCCGCTTGAAGAGCCGCAGGAGTTTTGCGAGGGCCGCGAGCGCGGCAGACAGCGCGTAGAGTAGTGATGCGACATCGGAGGTGGTCATAAGCGCCTCCTAACGCGACCGGCCACGCCGCGTGTTTGCATTGCCGCGCTGGGTTTCGCGTTTTGTGAATGACAGCCGATGTGCGTCGGTGTCATCCGCCAGGGCGATGAGTTCACCAGCCACCGTGCAGGCGATGGCGAGAATGCCAAGCCATTTGCAACTGCCAAGTTCGATTGTCGTCAGTGGTTCCATAAGTCCTCCTTTGTTTCGACCGCGACCATCGCGGCCATGCGCCGGAAGACCTGGGCCGAAGGAGGCGGCTGCATCGCTTGCGACCGCAACGTTAGAGGAGGAGTGCTTGCACTTGTCGCCTTAGCCGACGCTAGGCGCTCTACTCCAAGCCAGCGGCAGATGGCGGATGAAACATCTGGGACGCTGTGACCGCCTGACGGGATTGCAGCTTGGCCTTGCTCGAAGGCGATTGCGTTTGAAATCGCCTATCGCGTGAAGCCGCTGGTGATTGTCTCGCCCCTTTGCGGTGACGCCGCCCTCAATCGTCCTCGCTGGTATGCGCTGACCCAGAGCCTTGCGCGCCCGCTTCAACGGGAATTTTCCCCTACTGCGTATTCCTCGCGACCGCTTCGCTGCAAAATTCCCGTTCCCCTAACGGTGAACCGGCCGCTGGCCCAAGGCTCCTTCAATGGCGCATGCGAGGCCGCATGGGGCGGTCTCAGAACCCCAAGGAGACTTTATGACCACCATCGGCACTTTCACCCGCGACGGCGACGGTTTCGCCGGCACCATCGCCACTCTCGCCATCAAGGCCAGAGCCGCCATCAAGCCCGTGAGGAAGACGGTCGAGAACGCGCCCGACTACCGCATCTATGCGTCCGGCGTGGAGATCGGCGCGGCCTGGGCCAAGACCAGCGAGGCGGACAAGCCCTACCTCTCGATCAAGCTCGACGATCCGAGCTTTCCCGAGGCGATCTACTGCCGCCTAATCGGCCGAGACAGCGGCGACCATGTCCTGGTCTGGAGCCGCTGAAACGAAGGGGGCGGCTGAAACGCCGCCCCTCTTTTCTCACTAGCATTGACCTATTAGTTGCGACGGTCTCTATCCGCTGCAAACAATGCGCCGATCAATGCGCCCACAAAACCAAAACTCATTATCAGGCCGATAAGATCGTGCGCAACGATAGCGGAGAAGCCTGTAATGACCGAGGAAGCAACCAGTGCAGCTTCATCCGCATTCAACGTCGCGTCAGAAACTGACGCCCCGGCGCAGCGATAAAGCGCAAACACCGCATTTTTTGAAATCGCAAACGCTCCAGCCGTAGCTATGAAAGAAGCACCCATTATCATGCGCGCATCTCCCTACTGAACTTGCAAACGTTCCTTACCTTAGGTTCTTAGTCCTTGTACGGATCAAATATGTCCAAGCATGATCAAGCCCAGAGCCACGCCCAGACACAATCCGACCGTCACCGTAATCAACCGGTTCTTTGTCATTGCCGACTCGCTCATTAATGCACAAGCCAACCCAAGTAAGGCACCCACCATAACCAATACGTCAACGCTAGTTTGTCATTAGAGTTGCCCGTCGATCATATGCGCAAGAAGAGCAAAGCCAATCCAACACAGATATTAGTCAGTAAAACAAACCACTAGAACGCAATACGCCACCCCCGCCTTATGACAAGGCGGACAATTCCTTCCCCACAATATCTAAAATCCCGCAGAAACTCCGACAATCAGCCCAAAAATCAACGGCCCTTCCGTGGCGCAGGGCGATTCATCGCGTCACCGTCCGCCCAAAATAATAATTTGGACCTGACAAAATTCAACCCCCACCTCTATTTTGTTCTAACCAGCCATGATTGTTTGTTGTAATAATATACGCCGAAGTAGAGCAGCAATCAGCGTAACAGCGGCATATCCGACCTAACTCCACAGTCCTGTCCGACGATCAAATTGCCCAGGTTCTTGCTGAACTTGACGAATTTGCGCAGAAAAACCCGGGGCAACCGGTCTCGGGGTATTTGTTAGAGATACTCCCAAAATTGAACCAGCTGGGTGCGTCCCATAACGCGCAGAACTTCAAGCCGAGAACCTTACCGACAAAAGCTCCTGCTCTTTGGAAAAACGACAAGGAAAAAGGAGACACACCGCCTAATTTCATTCGTCGGCATTATTCCCCCTGGATTCCCGGTCTTTCCCGAGGCGAATTAAGAAAGCTGGACCCAGACCTGTACCAAGCGCTCTATAACTGGCTTAAACGAAACGAAATGCCGGATGACCTCGATCTACCAACCAGAGCACAAGTAACGACCAACTGGATCGAACGCGTAGAAGGATCTGAGAGTCCCATTCTAATCGCCACCTCGCCCCTTGAATTAAGGCGCTTTGCAGATGCAGTAGCGCGACGTTCCAAAAAAGCCCCTCAAAAGTAGGCTTGCACCCCCAAGAATTGATGACTGTGGCAATTATGGTTGTCGCGGATGACGAATCGACCCGCTTCAATGGTCTCAACTTGCACTTCCGCACATATTCCATGAAAATCGTAAGTTGATTTGCACTAGCCTTCAGATTAAGTTGTTCGTACTAATTGTCATTTTCAGGACTTTATCTCACAAGAACTTGCAGCCAATTCAGATGATGAGCTGAGTCAATTACTCGCTCAGCTTGATAAGTATGCCGAAGAAAATCCCGGAAAGCCTGTTTCCGGCTTTATACTAGGACTCCTTCCAAGATTGATTCAGCTCAGCGCATCCCATAACGCGCAAAACGCCGAAGTAGTATCACTGCCGGAGAAAGCCCCGGCGCTTTGGCAAACCGACCGGAAAAAAGGCGAATCGCCTCCTGCATTCATCCGACGGCACTATAGCCCTTGGATTCCCGGCATTACCAAAGCGGACATACTCCGTTTGGATAAGCACTTGTATTGGTCGCTCAACAGCTGGACTCAGTACCACGGGAAGCCCGAAGACCTCGATTTGCCTACCCGCGCTCAAGTGACAAATCGTTGGATCGAGCGCGTGCAGGGATCGGACAGCAACGTACTGCCGGTTGATTCGGTGGATCAGCTAAGGCGGTTCATCGATGCAGTTGCCCGCCGTAGAAAGAAGGCGCGCAAAGAGGCACCTGATCTGGGTTCATAAGCGGCTGTCCACGGAGCGATAATTACACAAGAGACTACAGTGGGTTCTAATCATCAGGCTACGCAGTCGCCCGACGCAAAGACTATCCGAAAAGAGATCGCGGCCGACTCAGATGTCGAGTTGAGCAAATTGCTCGCTCAGTTTGATAAGTTTGCCGAAGAAAACCCCGGAAAACCTGTTTCAGCGCTGATACTAGAACTTCTTCCAAAACTACTTGAGCTTAGCCCTTCACCTAACCGTCAGAAAACTGATGCAGTGCCTTTGCCCAAAACAGCACCTGCGCTTTGGAAGGCGGATAAGCAAAAGGGAGATACTCCCCCAGAATTTATTCGGCGCCATTATGATCCTTGGATTCCGGGAATCACCCGAGCAGATATTTACCGGCTTGACCGGCCTCTATATCGAGCACTCTATAGTTGGCTTGATCGTAACAAGATGCCCGAGGACCTCGACTTGCCCACTCGGACACTAGCCACAACCCGTTGGATCGAGCGTGTCGAGTCGTCCGAAAGTCCGGCGACACTTTTTAGCTCCACCGATCAGCTGAAGCAATTTAGATGCCGTAAGACGCCGCGACAGGAAGGTTCGCAACGAATCACCTGATCGAGGTCCGTAAACGGCTGGAGAGACTCACATTCTCTCTTCTGGAAATGCATTCGCGCCAACTTAACGAATTCTTAGCCCACACTTCGTATGATGATCCGTATACGGAGTGCCTATCGCGCAAGAGCCTACAGTTTCTTATGACCCTAACCGTCAGGCGAAGTCGCCTGACGCGGAGGCTAGCCTCCGCCATGAACTCAGCTCCAAGATTTCCGCTGCGCAGACGGAATTGGAAGTCCGGCTAACCGACCTGCTGAATTCCCTCGCCACCGCCTCGAACGGCCTCGCTATCACGCAAGCCGAGGCGCAGCTGCGCGGACTAGCGCTGTTGCAGAAGCGCATCGATCGCGCGGACCCGGCCAGCTTAAGCGCAATGCGCGCCGAGATCGCGGCGTCGGTCGCTGCAACGCAGTCCTTCGTCCAGCAGGTTCAGAGTGCAGGCACCGGCGCGACCGCAGACAAGGTGTCCCTTGAGCAGGCCAGCGAAGCGGCACGTGGTAGCGTCACCGACTTCATGCACGCCTACTACGACGAACGGAAGTTCGACCGCTATCTGCAATTCGCGTCCAAGCAGGATGAGGAGGAGTACCGCAAGCGCGAGGAAGAGCGGCACCGCGAGATCGCCAAGGCGATGGCCGAGCACACGCCGGAAGGCGATTTGCGCGCGGCGCGGCTCTCCGTCGAACAGATCAAGGATGCGGGTGTGCACGGCGCGGACAAGAGCCGCGACTACCAGCCCACGCTAGATGGCCTCCGCAAGAATGCCGATAATTTGCAGGCGCAGGTGGACCGGCTGCACCACGCGCAACAAACGCTAAGCGCTGCCAATGGCATCAAGGAGTCCGATCCTTCTGCTGCACTGAAGGCTGCTGGCGTTGTTTTGGCTGATGACGGTGCCGCCATCCTTGCAGCACCGCGCGATCAGACGGCAAAACGCGATTGCGCGAGCTAAGATTACATCATCCCCTTGCCCTTGCAGTCCTTCGCGACCGCCGTCAAATAGGCGCTGTCCTGCACTAGCTTTGGCAGCTCCGTGTCTGTGGTGGCCTTGATGTCGGCAGCGATTTCCTGTCGGCTCAGATGAAGCATATCGCCGTAAAGATACGCGAGGTCGTAAGCGGTATGCGCCTTCTTGTCGAATAGCGACGCGTTTGCGGTGTCGCCATTTCGCTTGAACGCGCTGTACACATCGCCGTTGGCAACGTAGCAGAGGCGTGCCGCGTCGTAGAACCGCTTCACATCATCTTGAGACGCACTGGCCCAGCCGGTCGAAACGCAAAGGGCCATTCCCGCGAGCAGCGCCTTTTTCAGCATCGGAATTTTCCTTGCGGATCAAAATCGCCGCAAGGAATTCGTAACATTATGGGGAATTCGGTTGCGCGAAGCGCGAGGTTCTTCCAATGCTCAAGGCATGTTCGCTGAGTTGACCAGAATCGAATTTGCCGATTGTCCGATTGTTGAATTTGCTTGGATTGCTGCGGCTTTGGACGCGGTAGGGGCTTGCAACACTATTCCCCAAACTGTTGCACGTCGCGGGGCGGCCCGTTGACGCCGCTTCAGCCACTGGCGCTTTTCGATGCGCGCGGTTCGCGCAAATATCTTTGCGCGCGAGAGCTTCCGCGCTTTCTCGATGCCGCAAGTCGCGCCGATCCGGCGACGGCGTCGCTGTGTTTCTTGCTTGCCTACACGGGTTGCCGGTTGAGCGAGGCGCTTGCGCTCGCCCCGGCCCAGTTGGACGTGCCGATGAGATGCGTCGTATTCCGCACGCTCAAGCGGCGGCGCACGGTCTTTCGCGCGGTCCCTGTCCCGAATGAGCTGATGCTGGCTCTTTGCCACTTGGCGAAGGAGCGCGCACCGGATGCGCCGCTTTGGGGCTGGTGCCGCCAGACCGCATGGCGGCGGGTGAAGCGCGTCATGGCCCAGGCCGGGATCGAGGGCGCGCAGGCGACACCGAAGGGGTTACGGCATGGTTTTGGAGTGGCCAATGCGCAGAGCCAGGTGCCGATGGCCACCACGCAGAAATGGCTGGGCCACGCCAAGCTGGAGACCACCGCGATCTACCAGCAGGCGGTCGGCAGCGAAGAGCGCGCCCTCGCCCGCCGCCTCTGGCGGAGCTGGCAGGCAAAGCGCTAGCGCTCGATGTCGGGGTCGTCCCGCTCCGGCTTTGCTCCATGCCCGGACCAGAGATCGCTGAAGCTGCGGTCGCGGTCCGGTCGCTTCCCAGTGAGGGCAGTTTCCCAGAGGTCCGCGATTTCTCCGTGCGCCGCGATTAGCGCTTCGCGATCATGGCGTGTCATTTCCGGCCCGTTGACGGCACGGCCGAACCAGGCTTCCTCGAAGAGCTTTTGCCGGATGTCGTGAACGGCATGTGCCGCTTCATTGGCGATGAAGTCGCCCAACCGGATACGGCTGCGGCTCATGCGTTCCTACCTTCGCCAAGGCCGAAGCTCGCGAGCACATCGGCCGCGCTCATGTCCTGCGTCTGGCCTTGAGCTGTGACCGAGACCAGCTCTTCCTCGCCGCTCTTGGATCTGTGGCTGGGCCTTGGCATTGCGGAGCTAGCGGGCCGCAACCGCACCAGTCCCGCCGAGGCCAGGAACATCAGCAAGCCTTCGATGCAGAATATGCCGAACAGGCCCGGTCCACCGAGCATGCCGATGAGCAGCATCGTCAGGATCGGAATCAGGAGCCCTTGGCGGAGCCCATGCCGGTAAACATTCACCAGTGCGACGAGGATCGCGAACAGCGACCAGAGCATCGCAAGCCCCGGCGCAGTGTCCGCCGGCAGCACCAGCATGCATCCGGCCATGACGGCACCCGACCAGAGAAAGGGGCGGATGGCGAACTGCGATGCGTCGAACATGCTGGCTCCTAGCGTTGCTTGAAGACCACCGGCGTCCAGCAGGTGCCGGTGCGGAAGAAGATACGGTTCGCTTGCAGGAAGACGGCAGAGACGAAGTAGTTGTTGCGCTCGCCGCCCTGGCGAAGCCCATTCGCAAAGAATGACGGCTGCAGCCGGTAGTCCATCTGCTCCGAAACGCCCCCGCCTTCACTGTCACTGCTTCCGATGCTGGAGCCGGTCGAGACTCCGACCCCTGTGGAGCGGGAGCGGCTTTCGCTCTTCTGGCCGCCGCGATTGACGCTACTCGAGAACGACATCTGGCCGTGGTCGATGTTGCCGCTGTAGGACCAGCCCCAGCTGCGGCCCCAGGTCTCCCCTTCGCTCTCGCCTTCCTGCGTCCCCCAATTCCAGTTGCGGCCTTGGTTTACTTGTGCGTTCTGCCCGTGACTCCAGTTGCTGCTGCGGCGATGCTTGATCTCGCGCCCAATCATCTCCGCCGCCCATTGGTTGGTGCGATTGTCGGTGTTGGCGTGCAGAATCTTTGTCTGGAAATTGCCGATGATCGCATCCGCCTGGTCGTGCGGGTTGCGCCCGCCAAGCCGCGCATAGAGCGACGGCAGGTTCTGGGTGATGTAGACCGTGGCGGCGCGCGCCGAGCGCGCCGTGCTCTGGAATTCGAGGTCGTAAGGAGCACAGAAAATTTGCGCCTCATCTGCGAAGAGAAATTGAGGCCGCGTGCTGGCATCGACCGTGCGCCGTTCGGTGAGCTTCTGCCAGAGATATTTCATCAGCACTTGGGCGACGACGCCCAGATGCTCCAGCCGTTTGACTGGCAGATCGAGAATCAGCACCACGCCCTGGTGCGTCACTTCGGGGATGATGTTGGTGCTGGTGCAGAACAGATCGCGCAACGGCCCGCGCAGGAAGGGGTCAATTTCCGCGTTGAGCGTGATGAGGATGTTCGAGCGCGTCTTGGGATCGAGCTTGCCGAACGTCTGCCCGAAATAGCTCACATAATGCCCGGCCTCATGGCGCGGCAGCGGCACGCGCGGCTCGTGGAAAAGCCGTTGCATGGTCGCGAAACAGAAAGACCAGGACTGGAAATCGGCGTCCTTGCTTTGCTCTTCCGAGCTTGGCACCGAATTGATGAGCTGGATCAGCTCGTCGAGCCGCACCCGGCCATAGGCGTGATAGAGGCTGCCAATGGCCATGGTGAGCAGCACGCGCACCGCCTTGTTCCAGAAATCGTTCTCGGCTTGCGCGCTGCCTTCGCGCCCATGCGCGATCTCGACGATGCGCATCAGCGCATTGACCGCATTGTCGACATTGCCGCCGCCCTGATGCTTCGGCAACGCCATCAGGTGATCGAGAAAATTGAACCGATAGCGTCCCGACAGGTCGAAACGGATGGTTGCGGTGGCGCGGCCAGCGGCGCGCGCATAGCCTTCCCAGCGGCTGGCCTCATCGGGCTTGGCGCAGAGCACGAGACCGCCATAGCCCGCTTTGAGGAAGGCGGTCGCGAGAGACGCGCCGCTCGCGCTGGTCTTGCCGCTGCCGGTCCCGCCAAGGATCAGCGTGTGCTCGAAACTATCGCCGATGGTCCAATGGTCCCGCGGATTGGGTGACAACCGCAGCAGCGGTGCGGCGAGCGGCCAACGTTCGCGAGTCGCGAGAGCGCGGCCAACTGCTGGCTTGGCGCCTTTGCGGGGAATGAGAGGAGGCATCGCAATGCTCCGGCTGGAAGCAGGTGCGTCCGGCGATGCCGGACGCACCGCCGCGCCTTACGGCGCTTCCGTCGTCGAGGGCATGTGCTCGCCCTCGTAGATGGCTTCTCGGGCCTTGCGAATGTCGTAGACACGCGCCGCCAGGATGGCGCCGAGCACGCCGCCCGGCGGTCCGAGAATCGCGCTTCCGACCAACGCGCCGAGGAACAGGGTTTTTGTTCGAGAGTTCATTGAGCTTCCTTTCGTGTTCCCCATCGCATCGGGCAAAGCTTTCCCGTTCGCTCGCTCGCATTCTTTTGCGAGGCGCGCGCAAATATCCGGTCACGCCGAAGCGTGTTGCTCTATCGATGACGATGCGGAATTACTTACCGCCCGGCTCCGTCCACCATGGACTTGGATACCGTACAGGTAGAATGCGGAAGAAGGAAAAAAGTTCGACCAAAATCTAGATAATGGTCTATTTCTTTCGCTCGTCCCTCTCCCGATATTTTAGGGCCATCGCGTACCGGGCGAGTCCGGCCGGGTCGGATGGAGATGGCTGTTGCCCACTTTGAATTCGCGCAATCCACACGTCATTCGCTTGCCCAGCCGTAAGTAGATTGAAGCCTTCCGGAAGGGGTTCAGGCGATTCTTTGCTGCGGTTGTACTTGAGCCAACTATTCAGACTTGAGAAAAGCAGTGGATCAAGGGACTTGAGCGCCTGACGGGTCAATACGCTCGAGTCCATCCAAACGCGATAGACACGCGTTGCAAATTCCGCGGGGTTTTCTGTTCGCTTGTTCGGATCGCTGGGCCAGCGCTCAGGCGCTTTCTTTGGCAACGGCGGGATTTCAGTAATTACGCCGGTCGGTAATACGGACGATTTTTCTCTATGGACCTTCCGCAGCATCGAATCGACTAGCAGGCGCCGTGCGAATTTAGCAAAATCTGCGTGAGTGTTAGACTGAGCAAATCTGCTCATCTCAGCCCATATTGGATCATCGACGGCAGGAAGACCCGGTTCTGTATCGCCCTCTACAATAAGCTTTCCCTGATGACGTAATTTTACTTCTGCAAATTTGGTCTCATCAAATTTCCGGAGTGAAAGCCCGGGTCGCTGACTCTCGTTAAACGAAATTAAAGCCTTTTTAAAGGATTTATCAATCTTAGATTCCAGAAGATCGGATTTCTTTGATGATCGGTTGGACTTTGAACCGCGGGCCTCCACGCCTGTTTGGTTTGAGCGTACCACGAGGGGTTTCCGGCAATTGCAGTATCAGATACTAGCAGACTATGCGGAAGCGCACATAAGACTTATTGCCCATACTACCGGTTCGTTCGGCGCAATCACCTCCGGCCAAACCTTTGCCGTATACTGACAGATGAACGTCACCTGACGGCGCGCCAGCTTCTTACGCAGGTCCCGCAGGTTTTTCCCTTCGATCACTACGATAGTGTCCGGAAGGAACAATCGTATTTCCTCGTCACCCACATATGCGACGCGAAGCAGATAGCGGTATTGGAACTCCGTTCCTTCGGGTATGTCCGTGCCGTCCAACCAGCGCTGAATGTCGCAGGTTTCGCCAATATTTCCCGAAGGGAGAAAACCATACGGCTTATAGACGCCGGTAGCATCTGATTCAGCTGGCGCCGCCGTTGGTGGCGGCGGGGGCGGCTCGGCTCGGCCGATCCGCGCCGCGAAGGACGCTTTGGCGCCCGCCCCGCCGCTGAATATCCGATTGAACTCGTCATCGCTCATGCGGAACCTCTGGGATCCGAGTTGGACGCTTGAAATCGTTTGCAATCGTTTCCGCCATGTCGGCCAGCCGCAGGACGAACTCCGCAAGTTTCGCCGGGTCGCGCCGCTGGTAGTGTTGTAACTCGCTGTACAGCGCGGCCTTTTTCTTCACCGCAACCCAATGGGTTAGCTTGTCTTTGAGGTAGTGATACACATGCTCGACATGGCGGACGATGCCCAGGTGCGGCTGCGCTGGGCGAGTAATTCCTTGTGCCTCTAATGTCCGGTGATCGATCCGGGCTGTTGAGCCAGCCGACTCTAACGCGCGATTGGCGTATTCGGACCAGGCCGCGCGCCAGACATTGACATTGCGTTTCGCCTCGATGGCATCGAGCGCTTCCTTGTGCTCGGGCAATCGCGTGTCGTTGTAGAGCTTGCGAGCCTCATTTGCCGCCCGCTGCACTTCCGGCGACTCGTTCCAGCTGCGGTCCTTCGTTCGAGCAAAGCCGGTGGATGAGTTGGGGTCGAGCTGCCTAAGTGTTAACAGCACATGCGCGTGCGGCTGTTCTCCGCCGTCCGATGCGTCCGGACGATGGATGCCGATGTCGGCAACCATCCCCCGGCTGACAAACTGGTCCTTAACAAAGGAGCGCACCAGCGCGATCTGTTGATCTTTCGTCAGCTCGCGCGGCAACGTGATTTCCACTTCCCGCGCCAGCTGCGCATCGACTCTTTTCTCTGCTTGGTCGGCAAGGTTCCAAAGGATCTGCCGGTCGTGGACCCAGCAGGCCGCAGCGGGGGGAGCAATGATCTCCTTGTGGATCACATCGGGCTTATCGAATTCGAACCATTTCTCTTGCGCGGAATCGTAGAGCCGTTCCCCCGAGCGGTAGGCTGCCGCCGCCACGACCGAGCGGCGCGTGGCACCCCCGGGTCGGGCAGCTCTGCCCAATGACCTTGAAATCACCTTGAGGCGCAGATGATAAATCGCCAATCCGAGTCCTTCATCTTGACTTCCCGAAGCGAGTAAAAGTTAAGAAAAGTAAGGATGGGTGCACTTATACATTGCAACGCAATGTGACCCCAAAAAGACTCGCTTCTAGGTTTCATTATTTCAGACTATTCGCGTCATTGGTGCATCGAGCACACACAGACGCGATGGCTTGGCGATGCAGCTTACTTAACATTCGCTGCAGCGGGACTGACCTCGTCCCGCACCCACGGCTCAGGATGCCGAGCACCCCAAGACCCCGCGATGGAGAATTCTCCAAACGAGAAATTTTGTTACGTCTCACGTGCCACCTACACCGCGCCCTTGGAACCTTCGCTCAGCCTTTGAGAAAAGTTAGATTTCAACTACCGTGAAATCCAACGCAGCCTGGGCAAGGTCAATGATCTGGGGTGAAGGACTCGCCATAGGGCTTCTCGTCGGCATGTCTGGCGGTCTTTGGCTGCTGCTCAATATCACCTGGATCCAGGCGGCCCTAAAGCGGGGCAATGCGCGGCTGGCCCCAGCGATCGGCTCGCTACTCACCCTTCCTGCCTTTCTAGGGGGCGGCACCTGGGCGGCGAATAGCGCGCTTGGTAAAGCCCTGAGCCCGGAAGCCATGCTTGCCTACCTCATCGGGCTGATCGTGATCATCGCGGCGATGAACGCTTGGCCCTGCTACCGGCTGATCCTCTGGTGCGCGCGCAACATCGAGGGCGCCCCATGATCCTTCTTGTCGAATGGACGATTCTCTGCGCGCTCGTCGGAATTGTCGAAGGCGTTTTGTTCTGGCTCGCTTGGCGTGTGACCGCCACCGTGAAATATGCGGTATTGCAAATACTGTATAGATATATCCTCAGCGTGATCCTCTTGTGGGTCGGCCCGCTGCCATTAATTTTTTTCCTCGTCCTTTACCTATCGCCAAACTTACAGCCGCTAGTGTCTGCATGGCCAGAGTGGCAGCAGATCCTAAGTGCAATGGCACCCTTGGTCCTTGGCACCGGATGCGGCCTTGGGCTGTTCGAATGGCTCAACGCCAAAACTAATCCCAGGACTCCTACGGCCGTCGCGGGGTAACTTCCTCCCCGCGCTCATGGGCATGGCCGGTCGGTCGCACTCGCTTCGCGGGTGCGCCGCTTCGCGCGGGCTTCGCCCGCCGACCGGCCGGCGTGCCGGCGCTTCCCGCCTCGCGCTGGCGCGCGAGTCTCCTTGCAGCCTCTGGCGATGGGAATGCGATGTGCGGCCGGGCCAGCCCCGGCGCGACGTGCCCACCGCGCCTGAGGGTCTGGCCCGGCCTGCCAGTCGAATCGGGTAACGGATCACAGAAAAGGAGTTGAATAGATATCCAAACACATTATAAGTGTGCGGATGTCGAAGCCATACGCCGAGCTGGGCCGCACTCTCGCCGAAGCACGCGAACAATCCAGCTTGGACCAGGCAGAACTGGCGGCACTCCTGGGATGCAAGCAGCAGAGCATAAGTAGGTGGGAGACCGGAGCCTCGCGGCCACGGGCGACAGAAATCGCTCGGGTCGCCGCTGCGCTTGGCCTTGATGCAGACCGCTTGATGGAGCTCGCAGGATACGACAGCTCAGCGCTGCCGACGATTAGCTTTGCACAGCCTTTTCCCTTCGAGAATCTCGATCCCGAGACCTTCGAGCGGTCGGTCGAATACCTGCTTGCCAAAATCTACCGCGACGCGGCAGTCACCTTGGCTGGCTCCCCGGGGCACACGCAGGACGGATTAGATATCGTAGTCAGGCTGAATGACGGAACGCGACACAGCTTTCAGTGCAAGCGCGTGGCACGGTTCGGTCCCGCCGAGGTCGAGAAGGCTATAGCCGCACACACGGCCCAAGCCGACAAGAAGCATCTTGTTCTCAGCCGTGTAGCAAGCCCTCAGGCTGCCGAAGCCTTGTATGAGCACAAGGGTTGGGACCTATGGGACAAGCATGTCCTTTCGCGCAAAATTCGACAGGAACTGACCGAGGACGACCAGAATCGGTTCGTCGACATATTTTTCCACGGTCGGCGGCGGGAGCTTTTGGGTCGCGCCGAGCCTGGCCCGTGGTTAACGACCAAGGAGTTCTTTGAGCCCTTCGAAAGGCCCAACTCCATTTTCAGCCATCAGTGGACGCTCCAGGGCCGCGAAACGGATATCGACAAATTGCTCGACGCGCTGAGGCCGGACGGTGCGCCCGTGGTGCTTGTCACTGGCGCTGGCGGCATCGGCAAATCGAGGCTGCTCAAAGAGGCGCTGGCTAGGCTGGGTTGCACACAGCCGGACGTGACGGTCCGTTTCCTCTCGCCGTCCGCCGAAATATCCCGCGCCAACCCCGATACGCTTGGGCGCGGAGCGAAATTGCTTGTCGTGGACGATGCCCACGACCGGGATGGTTTGAGCGCACTGTTTCAGTACGCGGCAGTTGAGCGAAACAACGCGCGTATCCTGCTGGCGAGCCGACCCTATGCCCAATCCCGTATTCTTCAGGAGGCCGCGCTGTACGGGATCGGCGGCATGCCGACCGTTTCCTTGGAGCGGCTTAATGCCGAACAGATGCAGCTTCTCGTGCGTGACGTGTTGCTCGTCCACGGAGGTTTGGCCGAATGGGCGGAACCTATCGCCTCAGCCGTAAGGGACAGCCCGCTCGTCGCGGTGATGGCCGCACGCGTGATCGCGCGTGACGGCATCGCACCCGAGATGGCGCGCAGCAATGACGAACTTCGCAACGTCGTCCTCGGAAAGTTCAGAAAAGTCGTTACCGGCGAGATGGGCTCGCCGGCCGACCAGAAACTGATCCCCGGCCTGCTCGATGTGCTGGCATTGGTCCAGCCCTTCCATATCGAGGATCCACAGCTCATCGACCTGCTGCGCACGGTCAAGGGCATGGACGACACCGATACCGTCCGCCTGTTGCGCCTGCTGGTCGATGGCGGCGTGGTCTATCGGCGCGGTCATCAATATCGCCTCATGCCAGACCTACTGGGCGATTACATCATCGAGACCAGCTGCCTGGGCCCCAATGAAACGCTCTCGCCGCTTGCCCAGCGCGTCTTTGACGCCGTTCCCCCGTCTCTGCTTGGCCATGTCCTGGTCAATCTTGGCCGCCTCGATTGGCGCAAGAGCGGCGGCGATCCCTCCGACAGCCATTTGCTCGACGGCATATGGCGCAAGCTCGAGGACATCGACTCCGAATACGACCCACGCAACGAAGCGATCCGTTCGGTAGCCATCTATCAGCCCCACCAAGCCCTCAATTTCGTGCACAACCAAGTCGAAAAGGGACGCGCTTCAGGTGTGCTGTCTCCGATCCTTAAGAGCATCGCCTATAACTTCAAATTTCTCGATCAAGCCTGCGAATTGCTTTGGGAACTTGGCCGCGACGATCCGTCGGAGTTGGGACGACACTACAACCACCCGGTTCGCGTGCTCTCGGAGCTGGTTGGGTTCGAGGAGCATAAGCCCCTCGAATTCAATCGACGCGCGTTCAACTTCGCTATCGGCCTGCTTGACCGTCCAGATGCATGGGACAGTCACTACAGCCCGTTCGAAGTGCTAAAGCCCTTCCTCAGCGGCGAAGGCGTCACGACAAAATCGACGGGCCGCACCGTCGTCATGTCGTCCTTCATCATCGATATTGAAAAAGTGGAGCCGATGCGGCAAGCCCTCATCGGCCGCGTGCTCGATCTTCTCAGTGATGCACGCCCGTCTGTTGCGCGACGCGCGGCCGATTTCCTTGAGGACACGCTGAGGCCCCCGATGGGCACATTGGGCGGACGTGTGCCTCAGAGTGTCTATGACCGCTACTATCGCGAGTTCGCCGACACGATGACCAAGGTAACTCACCTGGTTGCGCGCGGCGGGCTTCGCGCCACGACGCTAATCGGCATCGCCAAATCCGTGAGCTGGCACGCCCACTATGGCCCTGACGCCACCACCGCCGTCGCGCAGGCAGTACTTGACGCAATGCCAACTGACCTGGACTTTCGCGTGCGAGCCGCTCTCTCCGATGGATTTGGTCAAACTTTCATCGGCAAGTTCGATTCGGATGAATGGCAGAAACGTTGCGATGCCTGGATCAATAGTCTGAAGGACGAACTGCGCTGCACCCATCCCGACCCTGAATCCTTGCGGCAGTATCTGGAAGCGGCATTGGCCGACCTTCGTGAAGCTGCCGGCGCCGATCCGGGTTCAGCCCTGATCCTCACTCATAGCCTTCTGCGCGATAGCCCCGATTTGGCGCGCGCATTCGTCAATGACGCTATCGCTCATCCCACGTCCGAGACCTCGCGATACTTTGCCGCGGCCTTGAACCAGCTTCTCGCCATCGTGCCCGATGAGGGTCGAGCAATTGCGCGGCGCACCTTGCAATCGGCCGAACCGGTTCTCGCGAGACTCACAGCAGGTGCGCTGTCCGGACTGCGTCGCGAGACGACTAAAGCCGATCTCGATCTGATGGGCACGGCTCTGGGCTCCCCTGATCCTGTGGTGATGGGTAACGCCGTCTATGCGATCGGGACCTGGGAAACCACTTCGCCCCGGTCGCGCATCGATCTGCTGAGGCGCGTGCATCTCGAGAACGCCCCGGCGCTTCTCGACAGGTATTGCTTGTTGTTCAACGAACGTCAGCCGGAAATGCTCGATGCTTTGACGCGAGACGATGTGCTGCACATCCTCAAACGGATGTTGCCGATAGCGCAGCTGGAAGGCTATTGGACGCAGGAGTTCCTTGTCAGCTTGTCCCGGAGATTCCCGCACGAACTCAGCGACTTCTTCTTTCAGCGCGTCGAACTTGCGAGCAACCGCGAGGCCTATGGGCGGATTCGTCCTGTCAATCACGGCCCCTACGCGCAGCGCCAACTGCGCTTTCGTGAGAGCCCGGAGGCCGGAGCGATCCTCGCCAAGACGTGGGCGTGGCTGCGCGCGAATGAGCATCGCGACCAATACTTTCAGCTCAACGCCGCCGATTTGTTCGACGCGATGTTTCTGTCCGCGCGCGGTCCAGGCGTCGACAGCGAAATGATGGCACTGTTCGAGTCCAAAGTGGATATAGCTACTAGCGCCGAGCTACGCCTGATCGCCCGCATTTTAAGGCATGCGCCGCACGGCTTCATTTTTGAACAGCGATCCTTCGTCGTCCGGTTTCTCGGGCGCTGCAAGATCTTCGGCGAGGATCTTGTCGCACGAGCGCGCGATGACCTTCTCAACTCGGCTGTCTCAGGTGTCCGCCAGAGCCTCGCGGGCGAGCCATGCCCTCGTGATGTGGAGATGCAGGCCAAAGCCAACGAAACGCTCAAGGCGATCTCTCGGTTGTCTCCGGCCTACCGACTCTATGATGACGTCCGTCGTTCAGCCGAACATGACATCCAACGCGCGCGGCGCGATGCGGAAGCATTCGACGAATGACCTCTCGCAAAAAGCCCTTCACGCATGCGCGGCTTAAGGTGCGCATTCCGCTTGCTTTCGAGGCTGAGAGTGAAGGGATCACGCCCGTCCTTTGCCTTGCGGGCTTGTGCGCGCTGTTTCTTGTTCTGGCCTTCTTCGGCTTCGCCCACTAGCGCCGCAGCTCTTGCGGGGTGCCGCGGACTTACGAATATCGAAACTTCCAGTTTTCTCCTCGTGGTGGCGCATGGCAATTTCATGTAACATCTGGCCCGATTCAATTAGTCGTATTTGCTAGCGTTGAACCGATGTCCAACATGGTGATCGCCGGAGAGGCGCTACTCGCTCTCATCTTCGCGGTTGCAGGGTTTTTCGTTTCATTCTCGCCACATGCGCCGCGTTCGCGGTTGGCAAAGTTTATCGTCATCGCGACACCGCTCGTGTTGCTGGTAGTCTCTCAGTATCTATGGGCGACCACCGGGCGCGGGTTGCTGGAACGGGCGACCTGCCTTTTCGCCCCGAGCGCGGCTTCGTGCCGCCCACCGCCCCCGATCGTTTCGGCACCGCCGCCAGCTTCGACATCAGGACCTTCCCGGCTCACTACAGAATCTTCCCGTGCCGCGCCTCCAGGCAGCAAGGAGCCAAGAACCACCAAACCCGTTGCAACAGCGCCGTTGCCTACTGTCAAACCGCGCAGCGAGGAACAGCCCGCACCACCCGTTCAGCACGGTTCCAGATACATCACGCTCACCGAAGCGAACGCCAAGGACATCTGGTCAACCAGCGTCTACTCTTACGCACCCGGCGGCGGCGGGCCAGGAGGTGGTCTTGCGAACGACAAGCTGCGTATCGGTGGTTGGGGGGACCAGTATGTCGCCCTCTTGCAGTTTGATCTTCCAGATGTGCCATGCAGTAGCAAGGTCTCGCTGGAGCTTTACAACAACAACGACAGCCACGCGCCGACGCCGATGTATCTCAGCATCATTACCGCGCCTTGGAACTGGCAGAGAGGCGACAGGCTATGGTGGCGCGACCTACCTAGTTCCTCGCCGTGGCAGAACCGTGTCCTGCCCGCACCGGGCCTGAACACCTGGACATCCATCGACATCAGCGACCTGTTCGGCAAGTGGTGCAGTAAGGAGTTGCCAAATTATGGGCTGATGCTGCGGCCGGTCGAGAACAACAACAACTACGACACCTTCTACAGCACGCGTTATTCCGGGAGCGACGATTTGCGGCCACGTCTCGTAATTTCGTACTAAACGGCACTGGTGACGATCAAAGTCCGAGTAGCACCATCAGGGTTTTCGCCGCCTCAAGGAATCGCACTCCTTGCTCGAATGCTCGCAGCTTGCGCTCATCGACGGCGCCGGATCGCGCTTGCGCCAGCCCTCCGCAGGGATAAGCGCTCGCAAGGCCGTTACCGATCATAACGCTGGCAGGCCGATTGGCATAAGCCAAGTGCTCGCGAATCCACCATAACGAGACGACCAGGAGTCGCCGATGCCCGACGCGCTGGTCAATGCAAGCTCTTTGCGCGGATTGAAGCCCGTCGGCAATGCCCACCACATAGATGGTGCACATCGCCACGGTCTCGCGGCCAGCGTTCTCGGCTGGACTAGTGCAACGGTTGAGGAATTGTGCTCCCGTCAGTTTTAGTGCGGGCGCTGCGACTGCCGATGACTGGATGGCAATGGCAGCCAAAACTATTGCTCCAATGCTGGCGATCAATGATCTGCGCATGTGATGCCCCTGATTTCTGCGAAGACTCCGCGCAATCCGGCGTAGAATGCAAGGGCATGTCGGTAAAGGCCGGTCGGGCTCGCTCGCTTCGCGGGGTCGCCGCTTCGCGCGGGCTAAAGCCCGCCGACCGGCCGGCGCGCCGGCGCTTTCCGCCTCGCGCTGACGCGCGAGTCTCCTTGCAGCCTCTGGCGACGGGACGCGATGTGCGGCCGCGCCAGCCCCGGCGCGACGTGCCACCGCGCCTGAAGGTCTGGCACGGCCTTCTGCACGACAGGCGGACTAGTACTTCCGTGTGCGGGAGTTGCCCCACTTATCCGAAGTCGTAATTCTCGTGATTTTTCCGCTGCTTAGAACGCTGCCGCCCTTGCGGGTGACCGATTTTGACGACCCGGTATTGTATCTAGTCGTGGTCGTCGTGCTGCCATCTCGGTTCTTGCTGTAGTGCTTCGTAGCCATATCGCTCTCCTTTCAGGGGGGAGCGATATTAAGCATTCAACGTGATCGACACAACTCACTATAGAAGCTCTGCCGTAAACAAGCGGGCGCTGAGCGTCACCGATGATTGATACTCGGGTTACAAGTACAATTCAAAAGCCCGCAAATCCCTTCGGAGTTGCGATGCGTCATGAAAGTGAATTGCTGACAACGAGAGGCCACGCGCCGCCTCTACATTTCTAAGATTATCGTCTACAAACAAAAGCCGAGATTTGGGAATATCGATTCTTTCAAGCGCAAATTCATAAAAACGCCGGTCGGGTTTTGCTGCATGCGCCTCGCCCGATAGAAAGATTCTCTCGAATTTTTCCAGCACTCGAAATTGTCCAGAGATCAGGGGAAACGTCTCCAAACTCCAGTTTGACAATGCGAACAACCGTATCCGCATCCTCGAAAGCTCCCCCAACAATTCGTCTGTTCCTGATATCTCCCCAGCTATCATCTCCCGCCAGCGGCCGTAGTAGGCACGAATCTCCGGTTCCCATTCGGGATATTCGCGTACCCGCGATTCCGTTGCTTCTGACAATGCCCTGCCTGCGTCCTGCAATTCGTTCCATTCAGTCGAACAGATGTTCGTAAGAAAAAACTCCATTCGCGTGGCGTCGTCGCCGAAGACATTGCGATACAGGTGGCGCGGGTTCCAATCGATCACCACCCCGCCGAGATCAAACAGAATACCTTGGACTTCAGATGGCACGATACACTGGCCTCTCACACCGAGTTCATCAGGAAATCATAGTGCTGAGCAGCGAGTAGCAGGGCCGCCTTTCCCGCAGGCAGCATTGGCTTTGTTCTCGGCATTTCGGCCTGCGTCACTAGTTCCTCGCGACTGAGATCAATGTACTTTGCCGTACCTTCGTAGTTGGTCTCGATGTGAAGTTCGGTGGCGGTGTCGATTTTTTGCCAATCAACGACGATCCCCGCAAGTATCTCCGGCTTAGTGGTCACGGGGTCCAAGCCCACGCCAAAAAGAAAGACTTTCGCAGCCCCTTTCCGGAAAACCTTATCAATTAGCGGCTTAATCTCGGGGTGCTCAATGAAATCACCACCGCCCTTGATGAGTTTGTGGGCTTCTTCCTTATCGAACAGTTCTTCGCAAAACTCACGTACAATCGTTCGCCAGATAGACCATTCATTGTTGTTCCCGAATTCCTTTGCTGGCTGATGCCCTCCGGCAGGAACAACGTGAAAGGTGTTCCTCGCTTCCAGTGCGTCTCCACGCCGATCATGCAGTACGAACTGATGAGGCGCAGAAACGCGCGATCTAGAACGATTGCCGCGGTAGTAGTTCTTCAGCAACAGGATACAATTCACCCCGGCGAAGGCTGATCGCTGCCGGAAATCGAAGATGCGGTCGGCGGGGCCGCGCCTTGGCAGTTTGCTGGGTGTCACTCCTGGATTTCTGAGCGCGAAGTCCGCAAGTTCGGCACTCATCGCCTCTAGCGAATCCACATAATTGAAGTATTTGGTGGGCCCGAACGTAAAATCGAGCCGATCGCTGCCGCGAGTAATCTTGAGAACTCGATAGCTATCGCCATTCCACCGAAGCCTCCTACGCTCCAAGGCGCGGGTCGCGATTGCTTGATAGCCAATATTAAGCCCTTCAAGGGGTGCCGGGACTGGATCGATGGTGAACATATCGCGTTCCGGTAACGGGTCGTGTTCTGCCAACTCTTGAGGCGTGCTCAGAATCCACTCACGTTTGCCAATCAACGGAAATGTTGGAAGTTCATCGGCTGTCGAGTGATAGCGCTTACCCAATTCCGCAAGCGAACTTCGGTTGTTGGTGACAAACCGCGTGGCATCAACCCACCGGTCGCGGGCCGCCTTAATGCGCTTTGTGGCGTCTTCAAATTCCGCGAAGGTTGGCAACGTCAGTATCTCAGCGGTCAGGTCGGGGTACACAAGCGTCAACGCCCTTATCAGGGGAAAAGAAACGCTTGATTCCTTCCCGATGGCTCTGACCCAGGTTCTTTCAGATTGGCCTGTGAGCGGGGCCACGTGTACCCACAACTCGGAAACATTCCTGATCGCCGCGCTGAGCGGCACGCCAAACGGCGGATGCACGATTTCCTCATTCGGCTCGAGGAACTTGATGCACCAATCGATCCGTTCCCCAAATCGCTCAAGGTGAAAATTGGAACCGGTTTTCATGGGCTGCTCCATGCGTTGCCCTAGCACTGAGAAGTGCAAAACGAAAAGAGGCTACCGCCATTTACCGCCACAATGGCCAAACTTGGCGGATGCAGAGGTTGGAATTGTGCTGATTTTACGAGGCTCCCCAACGGAGGAGCTGATCATGCGGGAATTATTTTACGCTATCGCGGTGGCAGTTTTGGCCGGTATTGTCCAGGCTTTGTTGGCCGGCCTTTTCAGTCACTTCGTCTGCATCCTGCACATCTACTGCGCCTAGCAAGGCTTCAAACGAGCCCCTCGGTCTTCGCCGGGCCGAGGGGGACCGTCACCCCGCTTGCAACGGTTGTTGATTGCAATGAGGTGCCGATGGGTCGCGGGAGATGGCTTCGCAAACCTCTTTGTCGCTATGCGTTGGAGATACCAGCCGTGCAAGCGCTCTCCTGAATTCCAGCAAGGCCAACTTTCCTTGATCCGAACTGTCATAATCGAAGCGAAGGATCATCGATTCCCAATAGGCCGGCGGGCCGTAAGGAGTCGCAATACCCTTACCCGTCGAAATTTCTTGTGTTACGGCAATACAATCACCGGATATGCAGCTGACTCTGACCACCGGTTGCCCTTCGTTATGTTCAACAATAGTCGCAGGAGATAGGTCGTGCAGTGCTGCATGGTAGGAGTAGATTCGGGGCGGTTCAGGAATGCCACTGGGGTCTCGCGCTTCTGGAACTTCGGTATCGATAACTTCTATACTGTCCGCGGTGACGGTAGCTTGGTTGTTTCCCTCCGCTGGCTGTAAAATCCGTGTTGTGTAGGTTCCGTGATCCAGAAGGCTTTGATGAACGGTTAGGGCATCTGCGTGGCGATCTTCTTCTGAATAGGCAGCTTGGATTGTCGGAAGGTACTCGGGCGGTACGTGGCCATTGGGCCACAAATGCATGATGGTTTGAGTCTTGACGCATTCCTGATACTGCCGAAAAATATCATTGCCCGAATGGCCAGCGGTGATTTTCTTTATGACCGCGCCAAGGGTATTGCGTCCTACCTTTGTTTTTGCGTGCACGTGAGACATATAGTCGGTCAGGCCGGCCTCGACTTCGCTCGTAACTTGATCGCTTAGTCCGCCCGCACACAGCTCGACGATTCGTTCCGCGTCACTTCGTTCGGATGCCTCATGCGGATTTGGTGCCTCGCGATAAAGCAGCAAGTAAATAGTGCCGACAGTGACGGCAATTAGAACCAGCAATAAGGCAATTACGATGAGCCATCTGTTTGCGCCCGGCTTTCCCCTTCTGGGTGCCATGATATTCCCCTTTTTACAGCTTTCCCTCGTGATCTCGATCTTAGAGCTTCAGCGCAATCCGGAAGGGCGGTATCAGCGCTTGAGCTACCTCTAAAAACGAAAACCCGCGCAATGCTCCTTAAGATCGCGCATATAGCCCGGTTGACCCTCGCCTCAAAAGCAAGAGCTTGAAGCACTGGCCAAAACGCAATTTTTGGCCGAGTGGGCTACAATTGAGAAAATGGGTGGAATCCGTTTGTCAGTTGGTCATTGGTATCGACAGGCGCAGATTCTTATGGCCAGAAAATTCGCCTTCTGCTATGGCTTAAGTCAAAGAAATTCTACTTTTCTGTCGATCTGGCGGCCTAATGGCTAGAAATTCGCTCGATGATCTGCCGGAGACCTTTGTCTCCACCACCGCCATCAGCCGGCTGGTATCCAAGGCCGTGCGCGACAACCGGCTGCGGCGGCTGGCTTCGCGTCTTTACACAAAGGACCTGAATTCGAAGCCCGAAACGCTGGTGCGCGCCAACCTCTGGCAGATCATCGCCGGATATTTTCCCGACGCGCTCATTGCCGATCGCACTGCCATCGAGGCGGCCCCTGCAAAGGACGGTTCCGTATTTCTGGTTTCCAACGCAGCCGCAAGCGATATCAAACTGCCATCGATCACCTTGCGGCCTCGGCAGGGCGCTCCGGCGCAGGAAGGAGACTTGCCTTTCATGGGCGCGGTTCGCTTCTCGTCGCGCGCGCGCGCATTGCTCGACAATTTTGCGCCGAGCCGAGGCCGCGGCTCTATCTCACGTACCCTCTCGAAATCCGAGATTGAAACCTACCTCGACCAGCTGCTGCGGCACTCCGGTGAGGATGAGTTGAACCGCCTGCGCGACGAGGCACGAAAGATTGCACCCGTCATCGGCCGCGAGAAGGAGTTCGCAGCGCTTAACCGGATGATCGGTGCACTGCTCAACACCCAGACCGACAAGCTTCTGACGCCGGCGGCGCGCGCGCGCAGAAAAGGTGTTCCCTTCGATCCGGCGCGCCTTGAATTGTTCGAGTCGTTGCGCGCCGAGCTTCAACGCATGCCGCCACAAGTGCGGGCTGAACGTACCGGCGATGGCACCACGCTCCCCTTCTTCGAAGCGTATTTCTCCAACTTCATTGAGGGCACCGAATTCGCGGTCGACGAAGCGAAAGCGATTGTCTTCGAGAACCGCATCCCCAACGCGCGGCCGCAGGACGCGCACGACATTCTCGGCACCTACCGGATCGTGGCCGACAAAAATGAAATGTCGCGTCTGCCGCAGAGCTTTGCCGAGTTCGAGCGGCTGCTCAAACGCCGCCATGCCGAGATCATGCATGCCCGCCCGGACAAGGCTCCAGGCCGCTACAAGGAGGAAGCCAACCGCGCTGGCGCGACCACTTTCGTTGCGCCGGACCTCGTGCGCGGGACGCTGGAACAGGGATTCACTACCTATCGGAGCCTCACCACACCGTTGCAGCGGGCGGTGTTCATGATGTTCCTCGTCTCGGAGGTGCATCCCTTTGCCGATGGCAATGGGCGCGTGGCGCGGATCATGATGAACGCGGAGCTTATCTCCGCAGGGGAGCAGCGCATCATCATTCCGACCATCTATCGGGGAAATTATCTCGGCGCTCTCAAGGCGATTTCCAACCGTACCAGTCCCGAGCCGCTGATCCGCATGCTGGATTTCGCGCAGCGCTTCACGCTTTCTGTCGATTGGACGAATTTCCACCGCGCGGAGGCGGAACTCAATGCGGCAAACGCCTTCGTGGACAGCGCCGAGGCCGAGGAGCGGGGCGTCAGGCTACGGTTGCCTTTGGGTTGACCTGCCATGCCCATTCTTTCGCGCCGCCGCCTCCAATCGATGCTCGATGAATTTGGCCCATGGCTGACCAAGCCCCAGGCCGCTCATCTCGTGAGCCGCCTCGATCACCGAAACCCCGATAGCTCCATACCCGCCGAGTATGAACTTCTGGTCGGCTGGGCCGTATCGCAGGTCGCAGACTTGAAAGCGGAGCCGCGATACGGCCGCAGGAAGCCGGATTTCGAGTCGTCGGATTTGTTTCCCGACCGCCCTGCCGTCATTGAGGTCGTAACACTTTCGGACGAAGGACTGTCGGACGAATCCCTCATGCAGCGCACTGCAAACATCATCAATCAGTTCGCCGCCCGGGTAAGGCGCAATGCGAGTAGAAATCTACACTGCACATTCCATGACAGGTCGGGATATCGCCGCGTCCCCCTGCGGGAGCCTTTAGGACCTTTCACCCATCGCAGCCAGTATTGGCGACAGCGACTTGCCTCGAACAATTTCGAGCTTACCCATCAGCATGAAGCGAAATTGCGCGCGTGGCTGGCGAAATGGCCGCCGTCATCGCCCTTCACCTAACAGACAAGAACACGGCCGTCACGATCACCTGGCAGGAGTGGGTTCATCCGCGTCTCAAGACATTTTCCTCAATGCCGAGCTTGGCTTTCGATTTGCACGACAATCCGCTGTATGATGCTTTGAAACAGAAGGCCAAGCAGCTTTCCGAAGCACCGGCTAGCCATCTAAAGTGCATTATTCTCGGCGACGCCGGTTGCAGGCTCCTTCACAAACCAAAAGAGCGGTCGCAGCAGACAGTGTCGGGGGCTCAGATAATCTTTGACTTCGTGCGCCACTCGGACGTCGACATCGTCTGCATTCTAAGCCCGCGCCGCCACAACGAGCACATCATCTCAGCGCACAACAATCCGCGTCGATGGTTCGTTGAAGTCTATGATTCGGAGCAAAGTCCGGAGGGTTACTACAGCAGGCTCAGCGAGGCGGCGTTGCGATTGCCGCCGCCTCAGCTCCATGGCTTCCAGGCCCGTTCATTCGCGCAGCAAGGAATGCTCTCTCCTCAAGGCCGGGGACAATATCTTCCACTCAGCTATTCAGGAGGACAGAAAGGTATGACTATCCGGATTTCCGCGCGCGGTGTACTCGAATTGCTCGCCGGATGCATGAACCCTTCCGAAATTGGCACCTGGCTTATCCGTGGCGACAATCTGTTCGCCCAGCGACTGGCGCAGGGATATGCGATTTCCAGCATCAAGCTTGAACCAAAGGGCCCAGATGATGATGACGATTATGTGGTGATCACACTGGCACCCGACCCTAACGCTTCGCCGCTGCGGCTTCCGCTGACACTGCGCAATGATTGATGGCCGACCAAGGCCGCCGCCGATTAGAGCTTGAGTGCGATTGTCCTATGCGAATAAGCTACGACCAACTTAGTTGAAGACGTTCATGCTCACGAATCGGTTTTCAAGCCTGAGACTAGCTCCCGCCGAGACTCGAAGCACTCTGAGGGATCGCTTTCGCCGATTTCTGCCGGTTTCAGCGACATCGGTTCACTCCTCGCCACCACGTATTGCGCTTGCAGACGAGAAACTGCTCAAACTTCTCGCTAACACAACACTTGAATTGGCAAATGAGGAGACCCGTGTCAGGGCTTTGTTTAACAATTCGAAATCCGCGAATGAACCGACGTTTGACCAGCGCGTCTCGGACGGTTGGTTTCGAATTTTCTGGGGCCGTGTCTGGGTAGGAAGAAATCTGTCCCGAGTGGTCCACGACCTCGCTAAAGCGGAGCCGCTAACTGCCTTCGCTACCTTTGTCAAAGCGCGCTTCGATGTGACCTATCGGTTTGGGCCCGCGGTTCTCAATGATCCTCAATTAAGTGAAATCGCAAAGTCAGTTCGAAACGGCGATATCAAGCTCCGAGAAATCGGAAGCGAAACCCCAGCATGGGTAGCTGCACGCCTCTGGGATCGGTCCTATCAGAACTTCGCTAGCGAATGCGCGGCACTCAGAGTCTGGATGGATAAATGGGAAATCCTTGGGAGCCCCAGCTTCATACCTTCTGCCGCTTGGACCGGGCCCGCATACAGGGCCTTTATGGACGGCGTAACCCAAGCACTTTGCCAAGGCGATCTTCTGGACTGGAAGGGCTTGCGCAACAGAATTGCCAAGGAACATGGGATCGCGGCGGGACGCACGTCAGATGACCTAGTGGACCATTTACCCGTCACACCCTCAACGCTGGTAGATCGCGCATTGTGGTTCGAAGACCATCTTGTGGAGCGATCCCTGCTCGCTCCGTTCAGCGAACTTGATGATATCTCCGGTATCGTGCGCTTGCTGGTAAATGATGTGGAGTTCACAACTGAAGGGGCTCCTCCACATCATGTCGTTCGGACTCTCACCGATCACGCAATTTCGCGACCGGAACTTCTGCTTCTGCTTCTTTTCAGCTTTCAGACACGCCCGCTGATACTTGCCGACCTGCTGCTCTATCCGCCCGCCTCGGCGCTTGCGTGCCTAGTGATCGCGCGATGGCACGCACCAGCGAGCGCTTGGGATCGAGAGCTCAAAGAACGCGATGACATGCAAACAAAATGCATCGCCTTCGACGATGCCAATTCGATTTTGGTCAAACTTTTGATTGATGGTCTTATTGCCCCCGAGGAATGCGCTTCCTTATTTCGATGGTTGCACCAAGAATATATGTTCCGAACACGCGGAGAAGTGCTCACCGCTCGTCTCTTGCACACCATGCAAGACCATCTTCGGGATGCTACGCCTGAGATTCTCACGCGCGTTCTGATGGCCATTGGTGCGCAGGAGTCGCGAGGAGCGGTGGCAATAGCTGCTCTGGCCGCCCGTCTGGACATCATCGGCTTGGGTCAGCTTGCGGATCACATCGACCCGCTTCCTGTGCTCGCAGCCTATAAAGAAGCCGCCCAGCAATCGCGTGGGGCTCTGGCTTCCGGCGCTCTGGACGCGAGTGCATCTGTCGCGGTGTGCGAGCTCGCGTTGCGGACGGCGCCGCCAATACAAACGGCCTTTTTCTACCCAGTGGACATCAAGGATCGCCTCCGGGTAGCGAAAGCGTCCAAGGAGAATCCCTATACGGTCGAGGATGAGCTAGTCAGCGCCGTCAGAGCACAGCTTTTTATTCTCTGTCGCGCGATTTCCGATTGGAAATCCACCCCACCTGTCGAGCTTGTAAATGCGCTTGTGACAGCATTGAAGTTTGGGGCGCGCGCAGACCAGGACGGGGGAAGTGTCCCTGCTTTCGCCCCCCGTTATGAAACAAATGTCTATGCCGGACCTCGGCGCGACCGAATTGCGCCTGTGATCTGTGCCGCATTGTCGAAATTGCAAGGTCCTTCGCAATCTGCGCTGCTCGACGCGATTCTAGAGACCGATGAACCGGCGCACCTCGCGCAGCTATTGGTTTTTGCACCGGCTAAGTGCAAGTCTCGGATCATCGCGCGCATCGAATCCCTTACACCTGAACAGGCCGGCGAAATCCGGTCACTGCCAGAGGCGCAAGCGCGGATTGAAGCACTGCTCAACGCTGAGCTAGTTGATGCGGCTTCTCTGTACATCGATGCGGAAGCAACGGTAACGACCCTCGGCAGGCCTCCCGGCCGTGCAATGCAGCGACTTCAGGCAACGCTTCGGCTCAATCTACTGCGAAACGACACCCTCGCTATCGCGGGTATCCAGCTACCCTCTGATCTCACTCCGGCAGAAAGAGGAGAGGCGGAGGAGCTAGTTAGATTTTATGTCGCCCTTTCCGCATTGAGCGATCCCAATGGCGACTTGATCGCATCCGAAGCGGCGCTCCGAGGGCTCCATGAGCGCCATCCACAAGTCCCTGCCTATGCAATAAATCTCTTTGCAGCCCGTATCAGTATTTTGTTGGGCAGCAATATGTTTGGGACGGTTCGTGGTGACGACGCCATACGAGCTCGAGAGATCCTGGCGGGAGCCGACGGAGCATTTCTCCGGATCAGATCGATAAGCATGTTCGATTCCGAAGTCATTACATGCAACAAAGCCTTACTTCTACTTGCCATGGACCAGCCGCAGTCTGCACTAGATGTCTTGAACGCCACGCCGATCAGACGTCTTGCCGACCGCCACGCTGCCTATAGCGCTGTTGCAATGACCCGGCAGGATCGCACTGGGGAGGCTATTGCTGTTCTGAATCGGGCTCGCGAAGAATTTGGTGATTCCAAAGTTCTTCAGGTGGCGCGAGCGTTTATCGAAAATGGTTTCGCACCGCAGCTGCGTGCCGATGTCGTTGGAATTGATGATCCCATTCAGCGGATTAAGGCAGCCTTTGCCGATTTCTTTCGCATGGATGCAGTCCGGCAAGCCGAGGTCGTTCATTCGCCGAGCGAGCCGGATGCGTTTCGCCGTTTTATAGTCGATCAAATGCGTTCGGCCACGGGCAGTCTATCAAGACTCGTGCCGATGATGAAATCGAAGGCAATGGAATTGCACGAAGACGATCTCACAGTTCTTGCGCGTGAACTTCTGGTGTCGCGCCTCAGCTTTTTCGGCTGGTCGGTCGCAGATCAATCGAAAGGAGGCTTTACCGCGAAGGGAAACTTTGGCGAGCCCGACATGAAGCTACAGAGGGACGGTTCCATACTTGCAATTTACGAGGCTGTTGTTTGCCCGACAACGGATACAAACTTGACCATGCACTTGCAGAAATTACTCGGTTACGGTACCTGCCGCCTGTTCTTTCATGTCTCGTACTCTTGGGGCGGCGAAATTGACCATTTGTTGAGCCGACTGAAATCAATTGCCGAGTCTGAAGTCCCGCCTGGTTTCGAATTCCACCAGTCCGAAGATATCCCGGTTTTTGATGATCGCCCAATGGGATTCTTGACCCGATACGGAGCCGGTGCCGATGAGGTCATGGTAGCATTCCTGATCGTTGACTTAGAACAGACGCGCCAGCGAGATGCAGCTCGGGCGGCGGGCAGAAAGCACTGAGCACCTTGCTGTCGCGCACGGCAAATGGAGGCTAGCTCATTAGATCACGTCGCATGGGGAGGCTAGCGTACCCAAAATCGACGAAGGGTTTGCGCGTCGCGCGGGCGCATGGGGCTGTCGCGCGCAGAGCCGAGATGTCTCTGCCCTTCGGGCTTCCATCCCTGACGCTTCTCTACGGGGCTCTGCCCCTCGCGCGCGGAAGGGTCCCCTTAGGCTTAGGCCGCGTGTCCCCGTTCTTCCTTCGCTCATCGCTCTGTGCAGAACGGGTGATCCCCCTCGCGGCCCTCTCCCTTCCCCTTGCTAGCCCCGGTCTCGCCGACGGGCAGGGGTTCAGCGCAACGCTGCGCTGTAACCCAGGTCTCCATTCCAGGGGATAAGCTCCACGCAACGCGTGAGACCGCCGCCTGGAGATGCTATCAAACGCATGCCTCCTTTTTTTGCTTCTTATGTCTCTCACCGACGAAATCTTTGAAGTCGCCGATCAGGCCGCCGCCGTCCTGACCCAAGCCCACGACGATGGGCTAGCGCGGCCTCTTTCAGCGTTACGCACCGCATGTGAAGAAGCCAAGCGCGCCTGGTCGGGCTCCAACATCGGCTATCATGCCAATATCTACTATGATGGCCTGGAACCGGCACCGCCGCACGCCCAATTCAGTCCCGAATGGGGTTTGATGGACCGCTGGCCGGTGCATCAGCCAGACCCAGGCTGGGGGATCATGGACCCGCAGCAAGTGCGTCAGTTCCTACTCGATCAGGCAGGCATCGCCGATCTCGATTCGATCCTATCCAAGCTTGCAGCACTCAGGCAGAAGCTGTCCGACCTAAAGGAAACCGGCATAGGGCTGCTAACGACCGCAGCACGAGAGCATACTGGCGATAGCTTCATTGCCCGCCAGCTGCAGCATGTCGAGCAACTTCGTATCGCCACACCTGACGAGATCAGAGGATCGCTCATTCCACGGCAAGTTTGGTCGCGAGATTCGCAAGCGCTCGCGCAGGGGACACGGGCGGCGCCCCATCAAGCGCTGTTGGCAGTTTACCTGTCGGCTAAGCTCGTTGAGAATGGTCTGGAAACGTTGGAAAAGGCTTGTCGCGCAACCGCGTCGCACGTCGGCCGCCAGGGCAAGCTCAAGCGTCGCCAGGACGCGGTGGGCACCAATGTGTTTATCGGCCATGGACGCTCCAAGGTCTGGCGTGATCTCAAAGACTTCATCCACGATCGCTTGCGTCTGCCCTATGACGAGTTCAATCGCGTTCCTGTTGCCGGCGTGACCAACATCGCTCGGCTGTCGGAAATGCTCGATGCCGCGGCGGTGGCGTTTGTCATCCTCACCGGAGAAGACGAGCAAGCCGACGGAAGCTTCCGCGCCCGCGAGAATGTGGTTCACGAGGTGGGGCTGTTTCAGGGCCGTATCGGCTTTACGAAGGCCATCGTGCTGCTTGAGGAGGGGTGCGAGCAGTTTTCCAATATCGAAGGGCTTGGCCAGATTCGCTATCCAAAAGGCAACGTCAGCGCCGTGTTCGAGGAGATTCGGCGCGTGCTTGAGCGGGAAGGACTGTTGGAGGCTAACAACGCCGCTGACGAGTCCGTTTGACTGCTTCCGGCGGCTTTCCCCTTCCCTCGGCTCATAATTGCCTTGAAAGTTTACGTCGACGGAAGTATTGATGAGGTGTTCTGCCGATTTTAGCACACTGGCTAGCACACAGATCGGTAGAGCCAGATTGGTGGTCGAATTTATTGAAGAAATTCAATGACGCGGGGTGGAGCAGCCCGGTAGCTCGTTAGGCTCATAACCTGAAGGTCACAGGTTCAAATCCTGTCCCCGCAACCAATCCGTTTCGCCACCCGGCCCTAAGGCATCAGCCGGTAGATGACACCGGCACCATTTTGTCCGCCGTCGAGCGTCGTGCCGTAGAGCTTGCCATTCTTGAGGACGAGATTGCTGATGGTGAACAGCCCGTCGCTGCCGCCGGTGAAGGTATAGAGCAGCGTGTAGGTCCAGCCCTTGCCGGCGGGCACCAGCTTGTAGATCGTCCCCGCGCCGTCGTCGCCGTCGCAATGGGTGGTGCCATAGATCGTGCCGTCCGCGTCGAGCAGCAGGTTGCGGAAGGTGCCAGAGATGCCCCAGCCGGGCACGCTGTAGAGCACAGCGAACTTCCCATCGCCCTTCCCAGGGTTCAGCGTGAAGATCGTGCCGCCGCCATTCGTTCCGCCCTGCGTCGCGGCGCCGTAAAGCGTGCCCGCGCCGTCAGCCACCAAACCCGCGTAAGGATTGGCGCCATCGTCCGCATTCTGAAAGTCGTGCAAGGTGGTTTCCGTCCAAGGCGATCCCGGCGTCAATTGGAAGACCGTGCCGTATCCGAAAGCGCCGCCGAGCGACGTCGTGCCGAAGAGATTGCCCGCCGCGTCGCGATAGAGCCCGCTGACCGGCGTGGCGCCGTCGCTGCCCGTGCCGAAGCTGTGGAGCACGACCTCTTTCCAGTGCCCGTGCTTGGTCGTCGGTGCGACGAGCTCGAACACCGTGCCGGTTCCGGCCGCTCCGCCGGCGGCTGTGGTGCCGTAGAGATTGCCGGCAGGATCCATCGTCAACTCCGCTTGCGGATCGGCGCCGTCCGTCCCCCCGGCGAAGCTATGGAGCACGGCTTCTTTGCCGTTCCCGATCTTGAATACGGTTCCCAATCCCGAGGCGCCGCCGGCGGTGGTCGTGCCGAAGAGCGCGCCATGTGCGTCCATGATCACGCGCCCATTCGGGATCGCGCCGTCCGGACCCGCGAAACTGTGCAGCACCGTCTCCTTGCCCTTTGCGCTCAGCCGCAGCACCACGCCCAGCCCGAAATCCCCGCCCGCGCTCGCGGTGCCGTACAGGCTGCCGGTGGGACCCATGGTGAAGCCGTCGACGGGATTTCCCCCATCGCTTCCGCCGGTGAAATTGTGCACGACATCGAGGCTTTGGGCCTGGACCGGGCCCATCATTGCCGCCGTCAATCCGGCGAGAGCCGCAAGCGCCCACAGACCTCTTGGGGCAAGCGCAAAAGATCCGGGTTTCATGGCTCCCCTCGGGGTTTCGAAAAAGTCGCAGCCCGCCCATTGTACACGATCCCGGCGGCTTTGCTGCTCCAATTCCGGCAGCACCGGGCGTGCACCGCAGCACCGTTCAGGCTTCGCGCCACGCTCGCGCCAGGACATCGTGCCGGCCTGTCCCGAAGACATAGCGGTTTGGCCTCACCAGCACCGCCTCCGCACCGCGCTCCGCAAGCCATGCTTCGAGCGCGGCTTTGAACGGGCGGAGACGCGGATGGTCGAGCGCCACGGATTGCAGGCCACGCGCTGCTGCTGCGTGGATCGGTTGCGACTTTGCGATTAACCAGCCGCCAGAACCCAGAGCATCGTCGAGCCGCTGCCCCCGCTCGCCGACGAACTGCGGAAAATACGCGCCGGCCCCTGCCGAACCGGCCATGACAAGGCCGTTGCCGAGCGGCGGATTGGGCGGCGGGCCGTCCGGTGAGGAGCCCGCGGCGCGGGCCGCAAGCATCTGTTCGTGGCGCGCCTGGGCGGCAGCACGATCGGTGATGCACACGGTGCGTCCCATCATCATCGCCAGCGCGATGGTGGGCCGCACATGTGCTTCGCGCTCCGCCTGATAGGTGTCGAGCAGCGCCTCGCGGCTGCCTTCGACGACGGCAGCAAGCTTCCAGCCGAGATTGGCGGCATCGCGCAAGCCGGCGCACAATCCCTGGCCGGCGAAGGGCGGCGTCAAATGCGCGGCATCGCCGGCGAGCACCACTTGGCCCTTGCGCCATGTCTTGGCCACCCAGGCATTGAACCGATAAACGACCTTGCGCTCGAGCGTGACGGCGCCGTCGACGTTCCATCGATCGAGCAGGCCTGCGATCAGGTCGTCATCGAGCATCTGCTCGGCGCTCTCGCCCGGCTTCAGCATGAACTCCCAGCGATGGCGGCCCGAACCCATCAGGACGCAGGTCGTGGGCCGCTCGGGATCGCAAATCTGCAGATTCACCTTGGGCAACCTCTCGGGGTCCTGCACCACCGCGTCGATCACCAGCCATTGCTCGTCGAAATCGAGATCGTCCATCTCGATACCGGCCGCAGAGCGCACCGGGCTGCGCGCGCCGTCCGCACCGACCAAGAAGCGCGAGCGGATCTGCCGCGCGCCTTCGGGCGTGACGATGGAACTCAAGACGGCGCCGTCCTCGCTCGAGAACGACGCCCAATTCCACTGCGTCCTCATCTCCAGATCGGGCTGACAGGCCGCCGCGCGGCGCAGGATCGCCTCGACGGAAGGCTGATGGATCATGTTGCTCGCCGGCCAGCCGCCGGGACCGATGCGATCCAAACCTTCGAAGCGGAGCAGGATCTCGCCCTTGGCATTCAGGAAGTCGTAGCGGCTCGAGGTGCGGCAGGTTGCAGCGATCTCGTCCGCCACGCCCAGCTCCTGAAAGATGCGCATGATCTCGTGGTCGACATGGGCGGCGCGCGGCAGCGGATAGATGCCGGGTGCCTTGTCGATGACCAGCGTCTTGACGCCGCGGCGCGCCAGCAGCAAGCCCAGCGTCACGCCGGTAGGCCCGCCGCCCACCACCAGAACGTCGCAATCGAGCGGCGCGGGCATGGCCTACTCTTCCGCCGCCATCTTCGCTTCGATGGCGCCGAGTGCGTCGATCTCGCAGCGCACGACGTCGCCGGGCTTGAGAAATTGCCGCGGCTCCATCGCCGCGCCGACGCCGCCGGGCGTGCCGGTGAAGATCAGATCGCCCGGCTCCAAAGTCATCGCCTGCGAAAGGTGCTCGATTTGCTGCCAGATGTCGAAGACCAGGTGCCGCGTGCTGGAATCCTGGCGCTTCTGGCCGTTGACGAAGCAGCGCAGCCCTAGCGCATGCGGATCGGCAATCTCGTCCGCTGTGGTGATCCACGGCCCGAAGGGTGCGTGGGTATCGAAGGACTTTCCCAGACTCCATTGCGCAGTTCGGTGCTGCCACATGCGCTCGCTGACGTCGTTGCCGACGCAATAGCCGAAGACATGCGAAGGCGCGTCCGCTTTGGCGATGTTGCGGCCGCGCTTGCCGATGACGACGGCGAGCTCGACTTCATAGTCGACGTACTGCCCCGCCCTCGCGATCAGGATCGGATCGAACGGGCCGTTGACGGCGCTCGCCGCCTTGGTGAACCAGACCTGATGCTGCGGCGTCTCCATCTTGCTTTCGGCGATATGGTCCGCGTAGTTGAGCCCGATGGCGAAGATCTTGCCCGGCCGCGGCACCGGCGCGAGCAGGTGCACGCTCGCCAGCGCATGACGCTCGCCCTTTGTCGCCGCGGTCTCGATCTTTCCGCGCAGGTCGTCCCAAGCCGCGATCAGATCGATCATGGAACCGGCAAAACCGGTGGCGAACACGTGGTCCCCAACGACCACGCCGGTTTGCGGCGTGCCGCCGCGCTCGAATGTCACGAGCTTCATGGTGCGGCTCCTTCAGTCATGGGGTGATTGGGCCCCCACTGCACGGCGAGCAAATCCTGCAGCGTCGCCTTGTGCGAACCATCGGCCGCGGTGAACAAGTCGCCGTCTGTCCAATGCTCGAGCTCATGGCCCCAGGGGTCTTTCCAGTAGTCGAAGATCTGGCTCCCCAGGATATGCCGGCCGATACCCCAGGCCGGCGTGCGTTTGGCGCGCTTCAAATGCGCATGGCCGAGCATCAGATCGTCGAGATCGGCCACTTCAAACGCCGCGTGATTGAACCTCGCAGCGCCGCCCGGCGACTGCAGCAGGAAGAGCGTGTGATGGTCGGTCGGCAGCTCGCCGCGATCGCAGCGCAGGAACGCCCCGATCGCCACGCCCGGCGCGACTTCGATCTCGTCGGAGGTGATGAAGCCGAAGCGGGATTTGTACCAGGCTTCGGAAGCGCGGAAATCCTTGACCTCCAACACCGCATGGCCGAGCCGCACGACATGGGCCGGCCCTGCCGCCAGACGCGTCGAGGCGCGCAACCGCGTTTTGGCGAGCGCATTGTTGCGCGCGGGCTCTTGGGCCAGCGGCAATGCCGCCGCGGGCTGCTGCCCCGCAACCACCTCGACGCGGAAGCCGTCCGGATCGCTTAGCGCTACCACGTAACCGCCGCCCGGTGCGGAGAATTTTTCAAGCGTGGCGCCATCGGCTGCCGCAAGTTTTTCGAGATCGACCACACTTTGCGCGCGCAGACCGAGCGCCTGGAATCCCGGCTCTCCCAGAGATGTCGCATGGAGGAAGGGCTGATATCCGGTGCCGCGCGCATAGAGCATGCCATCGGACGACGGCACCGCGGTAAGGCCGAACTCGCGCAGGAACGTCTCCATCGATGCAAGGTCCGGGGCCGCGAAGCGCACATGGGCAATGTCTTCGACCTTGATCGTGCTCATCGCTTCCTCCTGGTCCTTCTGGCCCGCTTCTGCTCGGCGGCGAGGGGTGCAAGCTCGCTGGTCGCGATGCGGCGCGCTTCCGCCGCGGGGATGCCCGCCGCGCGTAAGACCAGCTCGGCCGCATCGCTGCCCGCATCGCGCCAGGTTTGCTCGCCCCGGATTACCGCGTTCATCGCCGCGATGGTGGTGCCACTCAGCATGGTGAGAAAGGCCGTGGCCTGCGCCGCCGCGAACTTGAATCGTCCCGCTTCGATCGCGTGCGCGATGTCTCGCGACGGCGGCCCGTGCATGATGCCGCGCAACGCCACATGGCTCAGCGAAAATTGGACCATGAACCGGCCCCAATCGCGATCCTCGGATGCCCGGCGCACAAACAGCCGCAATCCCGTCGCGATACGCGCCGCCGGATCGGCGAACCCCCGCATCGTGGCTTCGGTGCGCAGGAGCATTTCGCGCGACAGCGCAGCAGCCACTTCGCCAAGCAGGTTCCTGGGCTCGTCGACATTGTTGTAGATCGTGCCGCGCGCGATCCCCGCGGCATCCGCCAGGCCGCTGACCGTCACCGCGCTGCCGCCGTTCTCTGCAAACAGCCGGAGCGCGGCGTTGTAGATGCGGGAGCGGGCGGGGCCAGTCCGTTGGGCAGGAAGGGGCGTGGTCATCGTTGTTCTATATTGAACATAGATGTTCAAATGTCAACAGGCGTGCAACCCCTGCGCCGTGAGCGGGGGGACGCCGGCGCTGAACGGCGCGTGTCGTCACAACGCCCCCGCATGCAGGCCCGTCAGGGACTTTGATAGTTGCCGGTGCTGCAGCCACTCGTGCTGTTGAGATAGTATTGGGTCACTTCGAAGCTGTTCGTGCCATCCGTCAGCGTCCCGAGAAAGCCGGTGCAAAGATCGCCGATTTCGTGGCCGTGGACGTCGTTCCACGCCTGCGGGAAGTCCGGCACCGAGCCCGGGGTCGGGATATTGTCTGTGACCGCTTCGGCGAATTCGTGCGACGCGGCATATGTCAGGAAATCGAAGCCTGCATTGCACTCCGGCTCTGCGCTATAAAACAGGTTGCTGTTCTTCAGCCGTCGGGTGTTTTTCGCAAAATGATAGGCTCCGAAATCCTGGCACGAAATCAATCCGTTCAGGTCGATCGTCACATTGGGCGGGAAATAGATCATGTAAAGCGTATCGAGGTCGTTGCGCGGCAGGACGCCGATTTTGATCTGATACGATAGCTCCTCTTGAATATCGCGGTCGGTGATCTGCGTCGCATTGTGCTTCGGCGCAATCTGAGCCTGACCGAGGTAGCTGCCGCGCGCGATATGCTGCTTGGTGCTGCCATGCCCGTTCACGCCCCGGTGATGGAGAGTGTCGTACTCGGACATCTGATCCACATAGGTGCTGTTCACGAGATCGCTGGAGAAGATGGGGATCTTCTCCATCGTCTGCGGATCGACGTTGTCGCCCCAGATGACGGTCACGACCTTGACGCTCGAGAACACGGAGCCGCCATAGTAAAACACCGGGCCGTCGCCCCCTCCGGGCGGCCGGCGACCGGTCTTCTCGTAATAGTGTGGCAGCGCGAGAATATGGTGGGCTCCGATGGCCTCCGCCTGGGCCGCGATGGTCAAGGTCAGTGCGGCAGCCATCCCGCACGCTGCGGCCACGGCACGTGGAATAACGAACATCGGATTCCCCCTCCGTTCAACGCGGCTTGCGGCCTAGCGGCTCACAGCGGCAGCGAAGAGTGTACCGGCATCGCGCGCGCCACAAGTGCGATCATGCTGCCGGCACGGCGCTGTCGCCTTGACCCAACACAGCCAAGATGCGGTTCGTCGGTGCAAATGGCCCGCGATCCTCCCTATCCCGGTTGTTGGCGTGTCCGTGCAGGCGTAGAATCGCGCCAAGCCCTGGTATGGGCCGCGGTAGATAATTTGGGGAAACCATGGGAAAGACGGCCGTACTTGCCGCTTCGACTTTGCTGATATTCGTCGCACAAGCCGGCCAGAATTCCGCGAGAGATTTCCGATCGGACGCCTTCCGGTTCTCGATATCGATGGCGACACAATTCCGGAATCCGAGGTGATCGCGGAATATCTCGAAGAGATCTATCCCAAACCTTCTATGCTGGGAACGACGCCGCGCGAAAGCGCGAATATCCGCATGCTGGCCCGCCTCAGCGACATCTACATCATAAACAACATCTTCGCCCTGTCCCGTCAGACAGGCGCTCTGGGCCGTCGAACGCCAACCGCCGCACGCGACGATGGCGCGAGCGCGCAGCTCGTCGTCGAAATCAAACGGAACCTCGGGGCGCTCGACAGGTTCATCGGCAAGGATGGCTTCGCCTGCGGCGGCCGTATTACGCTGGTGGATTGCGCGCTCGTGCCAGGTCTCTTCTTTCTCGAAAAGATCATGCCGGCCGTCGGGGTCGCCACGCCGATTCCGGCTCTTGCAAATGTCGCCGCCTATTGGGCTGCCATCCAGAAGAACGAACATGCGGCAAGGGTTCTCGTAGAACTGCACCGCGGCCTCGAGGAACGCCGTGAACTGATTCGCAGTGGCGAGATTGACCGGATCAGAGCTGCCTCAGCCGCTGCATGGGCCGAAGTTGAGGCACAGAATTGACGGATTGCGCCGGCCCGGCCCCTCACGCCGAGAGCAGGGCGCGCAGATCGTCCGCGAGCGCCGACGCCCGCGGGCCGATGACGACCTGGACGTGTTCCGGTTTCGGCCGGACGATGCCGCGCGCGCCGAGCGCGTCGAGGCGGGCTTCGTCCACGGCCGCGGGATCACCTACGTCGACGCGCAGGCGGCTGGCCCGCGTCGTCACCGCACGGACGTTGCCGCGTCCACCCAGCGCCGCAAGCAGCGCATCCGCATCGCCGAGGTCCTGACGGACCAAATGGGTTTTGGCCAAGGCCATGGCGGCGCGGATTTCGTCCGCGACCTGGTCGGCCACGGGTCCCAGCACCACCTGAAAGGCCTTTGCCGAAGGCCGCACGACGCCGCGCGCGCCGAGCCTTTTCAACTGCGCCTCGTCGGCCAACGAGGCGTCGTTCATAACCAACCGAAGGCGCGTCGTGCAGGCATCGACGCTGACGAGATTGTGAGCACCGCCGAGCGCCGCGACGAATTGCGCGCCGCGCGTCCCAACCGCGGCATTCGCCGCCTCGTCCTCATCCTCGCGTCCCAAGGTCTTGAGATCGAAAGCGCGGATGGCGAAGCGGAAGATGCCGTAATAGAGCATGAAATAGACGGTGCCCACCGGCAGCAGCAGCCAGGGGCGCGTCGCCTTGCCGAAATTGATGACGTAGTCGAACAGGCCGGCGGAAAAGCCGAAGCCGAGCTTTACGCCCAGCAGGTCCATCACGACCATGGCGGCGCCGGTGAGAAGCGCGTGGATGGCGTACAGCATCGGGGCCAGGAACATGAAGCTGAATTCGATCGGCTCGGTGACGCCAGTAAGGAAGGCGGTGAGCGCCATTGACAGCAGAACGCCGCCAACGGCCTTGCGCCGCTCGGGCTTGGCCGAACGGTAGATTGCGAGGCACGCCGCCGGCAGGCCGAACATGATCACCGGGAAGAAGCCGGACATGAACCGTCCCGCGGTCGGGTCGCCGGCGAAGAAGCGCTTCAAATCGCCCGTCACGCCGTGATAGTCCCCGACGATGAACCAGGCGATGTTGTTGAGGATGTGGTGCAAGCCGGTGACGATCAGAAGCCGGTTCAGCACGCCATAGACAAAGAGTCCCAAGGGACCGGCGCCGAGGATCGCGTGGCTCGCCGCGTCGATACCGCCGGAGACATTCGTCCAGCTCAGCCCAAGCACCGCCCCGAGAACGACGCCGGCGACGCCGCTGACGATCGGCACGAAGCGCCGGCCGCCGAAGAAGGCCAGATATTCTGGCAAGCGGATGTCGTGGCAGCGGTTGTACAGCCATCCCGCGATCAGGCCCGATGCGATGCCGGTGGGCACGCTCAGCTTTGCCAGCGCCAGGTCCTTGAAGGCCTGCGCCGCCAGATCGCGCGCCGCGGCCCCGTACGGCGCCAGAACATGCGCTGGCACGCTCATGAGCGCGGCGGCGGCCTTCCCCGCCACCAGGAAGCAGACCGCGCCGGCCAGGCCCGCGGCGCCGTGATTCTCCTTTGCCAAGCCGACCGCAACACCGATCGCGAAAAGAATGCCGAGATTGGCGAAGATCGCATCGCCCGCCGCGGCGATGAACGAAACGTTGAGAAGATCGGGCTGACCGAGCCTCAGCAGCAGTCCTGCCGCCGGCAGGACCGCGATGGGCAGCATCAGCGCGCGCCCCAAGGGCTGCAGGCTTTCGGCGAAGGATCTCACGATGCGGCCTCCTTTCGGGCCACGGCACGAACCGCTTCGGGCGTGGTTTGCTGCAAGGCTTCTGCTGCCATGGCGCGGCAGCGTTCCAGATCGAACGCGCGCACGGCGGCCTTGGTGGCGGCGATGGCGAAGGGCGGCACGGAGAGCTCCTCGATGCCCAGACCGACCAGCAGCGGCGCCGCCAAGGGGTCGGCAGCAAGCCCCCCGCACAGGCAGATATTCTTCGCACGCAGCCGCGCGCCTTTCGCGGCCTGCGCGATCATCCGCAAGACGGCCGGGTGCAGCGCGTCGATCTGCGAGGCAAGCTGGGGATGACCGCGGTCCATCGCCAGCGTGTATTGGGTGAGATCGTTGGTGCCGATCGAAAGGAAATCGGCCTCGCTCGCCAGCTGATCGGCGAGCACCGCCGAGGCCGGCGTCTCCACCATGACGCCGAGCGCGATGCTGCCTTCGATGCCGCGCTCGCGCTGCAGGTCTTCGATCATCGCGCGCACCGACCGAAGCTCGGACAGCGACACGACCATCGGCAGCATCACGCGTGGGCGCGGCCGCACGCGCAGGATCGCGGCGAGCTGGGTGCGCTGCAGATCCGGCCGCCACAGGCCGATGCGGATGCCGCGCAGCCCGAGCGCGGGATTGTCCTCGCTGGGCAATGGCAGATAGGAGACGGGCTTGTCGCCGCCAATGTCGAAGCAGCGGATGATCAGCGGTCTTCCCTCGAGCGCCGCGGCGATCGCCTGGTAAGCCCTCCATTGCTCGTCTTCCGACGGCGCCGCGTCGCGTTCCTGAAACAGGAATTCGGTGCGCAGCAGACCGCAGCCCTCCGCGCCCAGCGCGACCGCGGCACGGGCTTCCTCGGCGCCGCTGCCGAGATTGGCGAAGACCTCGATGCGCGTGCCGTCGGCGGTGAAGCAGTCTTCGAGAGCGCGCGCCTGCGCCTCGCGCCCGCGGGTTGCGCGCAGGGCGAGCGCCGCACGCGCCTCCTGAAGCTCCGATGCCTCCGGAGAGATGTGCAGCATGGCGTTATCGGCGTCGAGGATCAGCGCGGTCCCGTCGACGATGGCGGTGACGCCCGCACCGGCGCCGGCCAGCGCGGGCAGGCCGAGCCCGGCGGCCAGGATCGCGACATGCGACGTCGGTCCGCCGCCGGCTGAGCACAATCCTGCCACGCGGTCCGGCCCAAGCGCGATCAGCTGCGAGGGAAGGAAATCTTCGGCCAACAGGATTGCATCCGGCGGAACCTCCAGCGTGGGCGGAGCAGCGCCGGTGAGGGCCTCGATCAGCTGAGCCTCGATGTCGAGCAGATCCCGCGCCCGCTCGCGCATCAGAGCATCGTCCATCGCGCGCAAGGCGGCGGCGGCGTCACGCAGGCTCGCGCGCCATGCGAACGCGGCGCTCTTTCCGCGCCCGATCGCCGCTCGTGCCGCATCCAGAAGCTGCGGATCGTCAAGCAACGCAACATGCGCGCCGAGAATGCCGCTTCGCGCGGCGTCCTGGCCGGAAGCGGACGCTTCGAGCCGCGCGCGCAGTTTGTCGAGCGCGCCGTCGAGTGCCGCCGTCTCATGGCCGATGCCGGCGCCCTCTTCCGCCACCGGAATTTCCGCGGGCTTCAATTGGAATGCCCGGCCGACCGCCATGCCCGGCGCAGCGCGAACGCCACGCAAAGTTTTTGCGAAAGCCGCGGAGTCTTCAGGACGCGCAGCCTGGAGCGGCTTTGCGCCCGCGCCTTTCGCCGGCGACTCTCCCAATCCTGCAGCGATGATCTCGCAGAGCGTCGCGACAGCCTTTTGCGCGTCGCCGCCAACGGCGCGGATTTCCGCATGCTCGCCATGCTTGATGCCTAATGACATCAGCGCCACGACGCTTTTGGCGTTGGCCCGCTTTGTGTCGCGCACGAGCTGGATGTCGCTGTCGAAGCGCCTGGCGGCATTGGCGAGGACGGCGGCAGGCCGCGCATGAATGCCGTGCGCCAACATCACCGCGACGTTCCGCACGGCCTCATGCCCCCTGTCCGCTTGTTCCGTGGCGCCACGGCCGGCGAGCGGGGCGATCTCCATCAGGAATTCGCCTGTGGCGACGCGCCGCCCGGAATTCCTGCGCACGACCTCGAATCTGTCGCCGTTGGTGAGCACGACGGGCGTAATCAGGCTCTTGGCCCGCTCGAAGACGAAGTCCAGATCGAAGCGCAGCAACGGATCGCCGGTCTTGACCGAGCGGCCCTCCGCGGTTTGGCTGACGAAACCTTGGCCGTGCAGCGCGACAGTCTCGAGCCCCACATGGATGAGGATCTCGGCGCCGTTGGCGGCGCGCAAGCTCACAGCATGCTTTGCGAGGGAGATCACTACGCCGTCGCAGGGCGCGCGCACCGTCGCGCAGGTGGGGTCGATCGCCACTCCGTCGCCCAGGATGCGCTGCGAGAACACCGGATCAGGCACTTCCTCGAGCGCACTCACCCAGCCGTCCAGCGGCGCCATGAGCACGAGCGCTGTCATCGGCGAGGCACGAGCTGCACGAAGTTCAGCGCCCAGAACGGATCGAGGCTGTTCTGCGTGAACACGAAACAGAGATCGTGGATGCCGCTTTGCCCGGCCAGCGGCGCTGAGACGGTCTCTACCGCGCCTGCGCGCGCGGTAGGTTTGAGCGGGAGAACGGCGACCGGCGCCGCGTCGCAATCGTCCAGATGCACTTCGAGCTCGCCGGCGGGGGTGCGCGCGGGACGCAGCGAAATCCTGTCTCGGTCTACACCGATGCTGAAATTGAACGGCAGTTGCGCTGCGCCAGCCGCGATGGCTGCGATGCCGTCGAGATCCGCCTTCTCGTAAATCCAGCACGGATTGAGGATATCCACCAGAAGAACCGCCCGCCCGCTTGCCAGAGCAAGCGGAAGGCGCTCGCTGCACAGTTTCAGCTCGCGGCTGTCGCGACGCAGCAGCGAGAGCATGTCCAGTCTCCGCACCGTGGGCAGCGTCAACGCATGGCCGTCGGCGAAAGCCGCCGCCTTAAGAGTTGCGGGCAGCTTCACCGGGAACGGACCGCCATAGGAAGACGAGTCCGGTCCTGGCGCGCTGCCGTCGAGCGTAAAGCGGATGTCGCCCAGGCCGGATTGGGTCGAAAGCGACACCAGGGCGGCAGTGCGGCCGTTCTCGAACGACGTCGCGGCATCGACCTCGAACGCGCTGGGCGCGAATCCGATGCCAAGAGCGCGATAGCGGTCGAGCTCCGCCGCCATGCGCATGCGGAAATCGCCCCAGTCGGTCCTGTTCGACCAGCCAAGCTCCGCCACCGCGGCGGCGCGCGGAAATGCCATGTAGCTCACCTGCGCGTCGTTCGGGATGTGCTCGGTCCAGACATTGGCCTGCAGCCCGAGGACATGTCCGCGCTCCTTCGCATCGAGCGAAGCCGGCAACGGGTCGAAGCCGTAGACGTCCTGGAGCGTCAGCACGTGTCCGCGGCCCGATGGCTCGTCCGCGCCGGAACCCTGCCGGTTGTCGAAATAGAGCATCGGCGCCGGTGAGAGTACCGTGTCGTGTCCGGCCTTCGCGGCCGCAACGGCGCCGTCGATGCCGCGCCAGGACATGATGGTCGCGTCCGGCGGGATGCCGCCTTGGAGGATCTCGTCCCAGCCGATCATCTTGCGGCCGTGGCGCGCGAGATAGGCGCCTATGCGCGCGATGAACCAGCTCTGCAACGCGTCCTCGTCCGGCAGGCCGAGAGACTTCATCCGTGCTTGGATTCTCGGGTTCGCCTTCCACTGATCCTTCAGCGCCTCGTCGCCGCCGACATGGATATAAGGACTTGGGAAGAGCGCCATCACCTCGTCGAGCACGTCTTCGAGGAAAACGAAGGTGCCGTCGTCGGTGTTGTAGAGATAGGGAAGCACGCCCCAATCGCTCGTGACCCGCGACGGGGGCGCTTCGGCCGAGCCCAGCCGCGGATAGGCGACGATCGCTGCCATCGCATGGCCGGGCATCTCGATCTCGGGGACGATGGTGACGTTGCGCAGGGCCGCATAGCGCACCACGTCGCGGATCTGGGCCTGGGTGTAGAAGCCGCCGTAATGCGCGCCGCGCCAGGCGCCGGCCGCCGTCAGCCTGGGATATTTCCTGATCTCGATGCGCCAGCCCTGATCGTCGGTCAGATGCCATTGCAGGACGTTGAGCTTGTGCAGCGCCATGGCATCGATCAGCGCCTCCACCGTCGCCGGCGTCTGGAAGTGCCGCACCGAATCGAGCAGCAGCCCGCGCCAGGCGAATCGCGGCGCGTCGTCGATACGCATGGACTCGAGCGCGGCCGCGCACCCGCGACATGAGGTTTGCGCCATCAATTGCGCGAGCGTGACAGCGCCGTAGAACAGGCCTGCACGCGTTCCTGCGGACACGGTGACGCCGCTGGGCGCGATCTCCAAGCGATAGCCTTCAGCAGCAGCGACCGCGGCGTCGCGCCTGAAGGCGATCCTGGCTGGCTTGTTTGCGCGCGCCGGCCGCAACGAGAGACCGCGCATGCGCCGGACCAAGCCCATGAAATATCCGGCGATGGGAGCATCGGCCGGCGCGGCGGCAACGGTCGCGCCGTTGGTGATTTCGATCCTGCCTTGGGCGGCTGCGATATGGGCCGGCAGCGGAATCACGGAAGGGGCGGCCATCGCCGTCACGGGCACGAGCAACAGCGCCGCAAGGACCGACCGGAACTTCAAGGCCGAAAGCCCTTTCGCAGAAATGGGCGGAGCAACCGTCAGGCTCCGCCCACCGTCATAGCAGCACCCGGCGAAAAAATGGATCCGGGCCAAGGGGACCCGGATCCAGTTCCGACGGGGTTAGTATTTCGCCCTGACGCCGAGGAAGAACTGCCGGCCGTTGGCATAGAACGCGCGCGGCTGGTCGGGCGTATTGGCATAGTATTTGAGCGTGTCGTCGGTGAGATTGAGCACGTCGAAGGTCACAGCGAAATGACCGTTGATGTCGTAGCTCGCCGAGGCATCGAGATTGCCGATCGAGGCCTGATGTTCGGCGGTGCTGCGGTCGAGGCCGATGAGCACGCTCGAGCGCCAGGTGTAGGCGATGCGGGTGCTGATCGGGCCCTGCTCGTAGTAAAGCGTGGCGTTGGCGGTATGCTTGGCGTCGCCGAGCAGCGGTCCGCCGTGATTGGCCTGTTCGCCGTCCGCCAGCGTGTAGTTGGCCAGCATGCCGAAGCCGCCCCACAGCGGTTGCTGCCATGCGAGCTCGATGCCCTCGTCGGTGCCCGAGGTGTTGAGCGGCGAGGTGATGGCATAGGTCGAGTAGACCGGATGCCCCTGCTGGCCGGTCAGCGTGGCGTTCAGATAGACCGCATCGTGCACGCCGAAATCCACATAGGAAGTGAGGTCCATGTAGAACGCGCCGATCGAGACCAGCGAGGCCGGGGCATAGTACCAGTTCCAGGCACCGCTGAACGTCCAGGCCCGGATCGGCTTGAGGTCCGGATTGCCGCCGGTGCCCGTCAGGATCGAGTCGACGAGCGAGACCGCGCCGCCGAGCGCGCTGTAGTCCGGCCGCGAAATCACGCGCGACGCGGCGAATTGCAGCTGCTGTTGGGCGTCCTCGGTGAGGTCGTAGGTGAGGTTCGCGCTCGGCAGTGGATCGGTATAGGTGTGCTTGATCTCATCGAGGCGGAACGCGCCGTAATTGTTCTGCTTGCCGTTCACGTCGCTGACATAAGAGAAGATGTCCTCGTCGGTCTGCACGAAGCGGAAGCCGAGATTGCCGCGCCAACGCGCGCCCTTGAAGTTCGCCTGGGCGTAAGCCGCGGTATCGGTTTCCTTGGTCTTGAAGCTGCCCGGCCAGTAGAACGCCAGCGGGCTGTAGGGCGTGACCTGCGGCATCACCAAGGACTGGATCTTGGACCAATCCGGAAGCCAGATGTCGCTCAAGATGTTGTCTCCGCCGCTGATCGTCTGACCGAAATCGGTCGGATAGAGCGCGCCGGACCACACCGCCGAGGACGGCGTTCCCGGACAGGCGAAGGCGCAGGTGCCTTCGTCGAAGCCGACGACGTTTCGGATATGCTGCGCGTAGCGGCCGCCGACCTCGATCGAATCGAGTGCGCCCGCATCGATGTCGTAGGTGATATCGGCCTGGGTGTAGAATTCCTGGTCGATGGCCGTGAACATGTCGCTCCACGCCCAGTCGTTGTTCATCTGAGCCGCGTCGGCGGTATTGATGTCGGGGAAGGCGACCGCGGCCGGTCCGCCATTGGTGAAGTTGTAGTTGACGCCGGTCTGGCCGTCGCTTTCCCAAGTCGGCTGCGACGGGGTCAGGCCCTCGCCTTCGGTGTAGCCGATTTTGGCGTGGACGTTCCAATGCTGGGCCGGAATCCAAAGCGCGTCGGCGTTGAGGAACCAGGTCGAGGCAGCCGCACCGGGGCGGTAGATCGAATCCTCGACGACGCCGTCCACGACGTTGCCGGTGTTGGGATTGATCTTGGGGAATTCGGCCGCCACCAAGGTGCCGTTCTTGATCGTCATGCTGGTCGGCGTGTTGCCGCTCGCGATCTCGTTCTGGATCCAGGCCATGAAATTGTTGTTGGTGTTGTCGGCCTGCAGATGCGAGTAGAAGCCCGAGAAATCGACGTCGAACGAGGCATTGGGACGCCATTGCACGTTGAAGTCGCCGCCCGCGCGCTTGCGGTGTTGCTGGAACAGCGCCGATCCGATGAGGGTCGGATAGAGGACGGGCGACCCGGTCAGCGCCGTCGTGGTGTTGTAGCCCAGGAACTCCTGGCCGTCGCGGCGCAGATGGCGCTCTTCGTAGAAGGCCTGCACCATGATGCCGAAATTGTCGGACGTGTTGTGCCAGGCGAACAGCGCGTTGACCTGCGGGTCGATCTTGCCGGGCAGGTCGGCATAGACGCCCTGTGCCGAAGCTTCGGTGGTGACCGGGCCGCTGAAATCGAGCGGCTTGCGCGTGACGATGTCGACGCTACCGGCCGTGCCGCCTTCGACCATGTCGGCCTGCTGGCTCTTGTAGACCTTCACGCTGTCGACGATCTCGGCCGGGAACAGGTCGAAAGCGACGCTGCGACCCACCGTCTGGAACTGGTCGAGGATGAACCAGTCGCCGGTCGCGACCGTGTGGCCGTCGACCATGGTCTGGGTCAGGCTGGGATTGGTGCCGCGGATGGCGATGCGGTTGTTCTCGTCGAACCCGCCCTCGCCCGAGGAGGACGAAAAGGTCGTCACGCCGGGAACGCGCTGGAGCGCGTCGGCGACGTTTTTGTCCGGCAGCTTGCCAATGTCTTCGGCGGAAACCGCATCGACGATGGTCACCGATTGGTGCTTGATGTCGATGGCGCGCTGGTTCGACGCGCGAATGCCGGTGACGACGACGGTCTCGATGCTGCCGCCCTGCGGCTGGGCGGCTTGCGCGAACGCCGCGCCTGTGCCCACCACCAATGCCAGCACGCTCGCCGACCCTGCCAATACCGCTTTCAGTGACATGTGCCCCCCTCCGTGGCTACGCGCCGCATTCCCCGCGACGTCCATCGCTCGTGACCTCGTACCGGCGATAGCACCATTACAAGGCCAATGTAATACCATTTATCCGAATGGTTCTTTCTGTCAAGCCGTCACTGTCACAAAACAATTGGATTGACGCGCCCTGGTAGTTATGTGGTATGCAATTGGTCTTATAGGGGTTGGCTCGGAGTGCGCGCGCCCCGTGCGCAAGGCCGAAAAAGACGATCAGCGTCAAGGAGATAGCGGTGAATTCGCTTGCGGCGCTCATCGGTCGGCTCGACGAGACGAACAATCTGCCGCTTTACCAGCAGCTTCAGCGCGGCCTTCGCCAAGCGATCGAGAACAAGCTGCTCGGCCCCGACGACGCGCTGCCGCCGGAGCGCGATCTGGCGGAGCAATTCCGCGTCTCGCGCATCACGGTGCGCAAGGCGCTGGACGGACTGGTCTCCGAAGGCCTACTCACACGCAAGCAGGGCTCGGGCACCTTCATCTCCGGACGTGTCGAGAAGAACTTCTCCAAGCTCACCTCGTTTACGGAAGACATGATCGCGCGCGGCCGCGCGCCGAGGAGTTCGTGGCTGCGCAAATCCAAAGGATCGGTCACGCCGGAGGAATCGCTGACCATGGGCCTGTCGCCGGGAACGCCGGTCTATCGCTTCCACAGGCTGCGCTTTGCGGACGACGCTCCAATGGCGCTTGAATACTGCACGGTGCCTGCCTTCTGCCTGCCGTCGGCGGACGCGGTCGAATCCTCGCTCTATGCCGCGCTCGAGATGGCCGGACACCGGCCCACACGTGCGCTGCAGCGGCTGCGCGCCGTGCTGTTCACCGCAGAGCAGGCCGAACTCCTGCGCGCGCATGAGCACGATGCAGGCCTGCTGGTCGAGCGCCGCGGTTTCCTTCCCGATGGACGCGCGGTCGAGTTCTCGCAATCCTATTACCGCGGCGACATCTACGATTTCGTCGCCGAGCTGAATGCCTCGGAATTGGAATAGCGATGCGCGCCGACGCTTCCGCGATGTTCCGGGAAAGCGCCGAGGCGCCGCGCATCGTGGCGGCCATGCTCGAAAAGAACCGCGACCAGGTCGCCCGCTTAGGGGGGCGCCTTCGCGCGCTGGCGCCTCATGCCGTGGTCACCGGCGCGCGCGGCAGCTCGGACAACGCTGCGACATTCGCCAAATACCTCATCGAGACGAAGACCGGCACCCTGACCTCGTCCGCAGGCCTCTCGATAAGCTCCCTCTACACCGCCCATCCCAAGCTCGACGGCACCGTTTTCCTCGCGATCTCGCAATCCGGGAAGAGCCCCGACCTGCTCAAGACAGTCGAGGCGGCGAGGCAAGCCGGCGCCCTCGTCCTAGCGATCGTCAACGATGAGACCTCGCCGCTCGCCGCGCTGGCACACGAGATGTTTGCGCTGCATGCCGGGCCGGAGTGCAGCATCGCCGCAACCAAGACCTGGATCGCTTCGGTCGCCGCGGTCGCGCAGCTGGTGGCCGCCTGGAGCGGCGATGGGGAACTCGAAACCGCGCTCGCAACGCTGCCCGAGCAGCTCGACCGCGCCTGGTCGCTCGACTGGGGCGCGATGGCCGACCGCCTCAAAGACGCCCGCGACCTCTATGTTGTTGGGCGCGGGATGGGTTTCGGCACGGCGCAGGAAGCCGCGCTCAAGCTCAAGGAGACCTGCGGCCTGCACGCGGAAGCGTTCAGCGCGGCGGAGGTCCGCCACGGCCCGATGGCGCTGGTCCGCCAGAACTTCCCGGTGCTCATGTTCGCCCAGGACGACGAAACGATGCAGGGCGTGGCCGAACTTGCTGAGAGCTTCATCAAGGCGCGTGCGTTGCTGATCACCGCGGGCCTACCATGTACGGGCGCACTGGTCTTGCCGAGCCTGCGCGCGCATCCAGTCCTGCAGCCGATCCTGGTCGCGCAGAGCTTCTATCGCGCGGCCAATGCGCTTGCCTTCGCGCGCGGCATCGATCCCGACCATCCACCGCTCCTGAACAAGATCACCGAGACGGTGTGATGCGGCAGATCCTTCGCAATGCCCGCGTGCTGATCGGCTCGAAGATCGAGCGCGGCCTCGCCGTCGCGATCGCCGACGGGCTCATCGAATCCGTGATGCCGCAGGACAAGGCTCCGGGCGGCATCGATCTCGGCGATCGCATACTGCTGCCAGGCTTTATCGACATCCAGGTGAACGGCGGCGGCGGCGCGCTGTTCGGCGAGCTGCCTTCGGCCGAGACCATCGGCGTGATCGCGCGCGCGCACCGCCGCTTCGGCACGACCGGCTTCCTGCCCACCATCATCAGCGCCGATTTCGAGCGCATCGCACTCGCCATTGCTGCCGTGGACGAGGCGATCGAATGCGGCCTGCCGGGCATCCTGGGCATCCATATCGAAGGGCCGTTCCTCAATCCTGCGCGCAAGGGTATCCACGATGCCTCGCGCTTCCGCGACCTCGATGAGGAAGCGTTCCGCCTGCTGACTTCTGCGAAGCACGGCCGCACGCTCGTCACGCTCGCCCCCGAGGAGACGACGCCTTCGATGATCGCGCGGCTCAAGGGCGCGGGCGTTATCGTCTCCGCCGGCCACACCAATGCCAGCTATGCGCAGACCCGCGCGGCGCTCGATCACGGCGTCACCGGCTTCACCCATCTCTTCAATGCAATGTCGCCGATGCAGGGGCGTGAGCCGGGCGCCGTCGGCGCGGCTCTCGAGGACGAAGCGAGCTGGTGCGGCGTCATCGTCGATGGCTATCACGTCGATCCCGTAATGCTGAAGCTGGCGCTGAGACTCAAAGGCCCCGACCGCATCATGCTCGTCAGCGACGCAATGCCCAGCGTCGGGTCCGACACCAAATCATTCATGCTCGACGGCCACCGGATCGTCGCCGAGAACGGGGTCTGCGTGGCGCGCGACGGCACGCTGGCCGGCTCCGATCTGGATATGGCGAGCGCGCTGCGCAACGCCGTTGCGTTGCTCGGCCAGGACCTGGGCAGCGCTGCGAACATGGCAAGCCGCAACCCCGCCGCCTTTCTCGGCCTCTCGGGGTCGCTCGGAGCCATCGCGCCGGGCAAGCGGGCCGATCTGGTGCTGATGACGGACGAGTTCGACGTGGTCGAAAGCTGGATCGCGGGCAAGGCTTCGGGACCCGAACCGGCCCCGCGGCAT